>SAMEA3663036__coassemble_1158_pt1 | contig 10426 bp, 7 predicted proteins | sample SAMEA3663036__metabat2_high_PE_029 | metagenome-assembled genome bin SAMEA3663036 (sample SAMEA3663036) | pig gut metagenome | biome: pig gut; feature: pig-associated habitat; material: faeces | place: France | collected 2012 | reverse complement strand
CGCTACCGCGATGGCTTTTTTTCGTGGCCCCAGGGTTATATTTCATTGAGGGGCGTTCCCCTCAAACTCCCTGTGTCGTCTACGACTCCTGAGCCACCGCTACCGCGATGGCTTTTTTTCGTGGCCCCAGGGTTATATTTCATTGAGGGGCGTTCCCCTCAAACTCCCTGTGTCGTCTACGACTCCTGAGCCACCGCTACCGCGATGGCTTTTTTTCGTGGCCCCAGGGTTATATTTCATTGAGGGGCGTTCCCCTCAAACTCCCTGTGTCGTCTACGACTCCTGAGCCACCGCTACCGCGATGGCTTTTTTTCGTGGCCCCAGGGTTATATTTCATTGAGGGGCGGGGCAATAAAATAAATGAATCATGGCAAAGAAAGGTATTGAAAAAACAAATGCGGCAAGACTGCTTGATAAAGCAGGCCTGAAATATGCGCTTATTCCGTACGAAGTGGACGAGAATGACCTGGCGGCCGGCCATGTGGCAGAAAGCCTCGGAGAGCCCGTAGAAAGGGTTTTCAAGACGCTTGTATTGCATGGTGACAAGTCTGGCTACCTGGTATGTGTTGTTCCGGGCGACATGGAAGTGAACCTGAAGTCACTTGCAAAGGCTTCAGGCAACAAGAAGGTCGAGATGATACCGATGAAGGATCTGCTCGGCGTAACTGGATACATCAGGGGCGGATGCTCCCCGATAGGCATGAAAAAGAAGTTTCCGACATTCATCCATGAAACGGCATTGTCATTTGAAACGATCTTCATAAGCGCCGGAGTCAGAGGTCTGCAAATAGAAATTGCCCCTGCGGACCTTATATCCTATACAGGGGCAATGACTGGTTCTCTTGCCGATCCTATCGGTTTCCAAGAGTGATCTGGCCGTCGTGAATGTCAACGGTTATCGTACTGTCGCGACGCACCGAACCGTCAAGGATGCTCTTTGCGAGGATGTTCACAAGCTCCTTCTGCATCAGACGCTTGATAGGGCGCGCACCGTAAGCCGGCTCATAACCTTTAGTGCTCATGTAATCCTCAAACTCTTTCGTGAAGCTGATTGTCACGCCGTTTTCAGAAAGCTTGCTCTGAAGGTCCGCCATCTGCATCCTGAGAATGTCACGGATATCCGTACGGCTGAGCGGCTCGAACATAATCACTTCGTCAATCCTGTTGAGGAACTCCGGACGCACTGTCCTCTTGAGCACCTCAAGCACCTGGGCGCGGCAGTCCCTGAGCCGGGACTCCCTTTCAGCCCCTTCGGCCGGAAGATTTTCCATGAATCCCTGAATGATGTCGGCACCGACGTTGGACGTCATGATCAGAATGGTATTCTTAAAATCCACCGTACGGCCTTTGTTGTCGGTAAGACGGCCGTCATCAAGCACCTGAAGCAGGATGTTGAACACATCCGGATGGGCCTTCTCAATCTCGTCGAGCAAGATGACGGAATAAGGCTTCCTCCTGACCGCTTCCGTGAGCTGTCCGCCCTCGTCATATCCTACATATCCCGGAGGCGCACCTACGAGACGGCTGACAGAGTGTCTTTCCTGATACTCACTCATGTCTATCCTTGTCATCATGTTCTCATCATTGAAAAGGAACTCCGCCAGGGCTTTTGCCAGCTCGGTCTTACCCACGCCTGTGGTACCCATGAAGAGGAAGGATCCGATAGGCCTTTTCTCGTTCTGCAATCCTGCGCGTGAGCGCCTTACGGCATCTGCAACGGCTTCGATGGCCTGATTCTGGCCTACAACTCTCTTGTGAAGGGCATCCTCCATCCTGAGGAGCTTCTCCTTCTCGCTTTCAAGCATCCTTTTTACAGGTATGCCCGTCCATTTCGCAACAACTTCAGCGATGTCTTCAGGAGTGACCGCCTCTGTGATGATAGGCTCGCTGATTGCAGCCTGACGTGCCTGAAGTTCGTCAATCTTTTTCTGGGCCTGAGCAATCTTGCCATAGCGTATTTCGGCAACTTTGCCGTAATCGCCCGACCTTTCGGCATTGTGGGCCTCTATCTTGAAGTCCTCAATCTGCTGGCGTGCCTGCTGCAGGCCGGAAAGAATCTCCTTCTCTTCGTCCCATTTCTTCCTCAGGCCGTCCCTTTCTTCATTCAGACTCTTCAGCTCGTCCTTGATTTTATCCATCTTCAGGGAAACACCTTCCCTTTTGATTGCTTCGCGCTCAATCTCCAGCTGACGTATCCTGCTGTCCAGTTCGGCAATAGGTTCGGGAACGGAATTCATTTCCAGACGGAGTTTGGAAGCCGCTTCATCCACAAGGTCAATGGCCTTGTCTGGGAGAAACCTGTTGGTAATGTACCTGTGGGAAAGTTCCACAGCCGCAATCAGGGCATCATCTTCAATACGCACCTTGTGGTGATTCTCGTAGCGTTCCTTCAAACCCCTGAGGATTGAAATGGAAGCTGCGGGAGACGGCTCTTCGACCATCACCATCTGGAACCTTCTTTCGAGCGCCTTGTCCGTCTCGAAATATTTCTGGTACTCATCAAGAGTCGTGGAGCCGATTGTCCTCAGTTCGCCTCTTGCAAGCGCAGGTTTCAGGATGTTGGAAGCATCCATGGCTCCCGATGTACGTCCGGCTCCCACAAGCGTGTGGATTTCATCGATGAAAAGGATGATTTCTCCGTCGCTGTCAACGACTTCCTTGACCACGCCTTTTAGCCTTTCCTCGAATTCTCCCTGATATTTTGCTCCGGCGATAAGGGCTCCGAGGTCAAGAGAGTAGATTTTCCTGCTCTTGAGGTTTTCCGGAACGTCGCCGTCCACTATCTTCTGGGCAATGCCTTCTGAAATCGCTGTTTTGCCCACGCCCGGTTCTCCGACGAGGATAGGGTTGTTCTTTGTTCTTCTGCTCAATATCTGTAGTACTCGTCTGATCTCCTCATCTCTTCCGATGACCGGGTCCAGTTTGCCTTGTGATGCCCTCTCATTGAGGTTTACTGCAAACCTGCTCAAGTTTTCAAATTTGTTTTCTGCCATATTCATAATCTCCAATTGTTCAAGTTTTGCAACATGCGAAACTAAAATTCTCCCGTTCAATCAGGCGGCGGAACACACCATTATAGCCGTCTGCTCCGGAGAACAAACGGCTATAAGTCAAATTGTATTCCAAACGTGCAATGGACTGACAATTTGTCAGCCATGCGGAAGATTACTCTGCTGGATTCTGTGCAGGATTCTCGGCTGAAGGAATTGCTGCCGGGAATTCAGGAGCCGGTGCTTCAGTCTCGATTTTCTCAGTATAGTCAATTTCGCGTGAACCTGTATTGGTTGTGAAGGTTGTTGCGATTGACACGATGAGGATGAAAGCTACGAGTCCCCAGGTAATTTTCTCCAGGATGTCAGCTGTCTGGCGTACACCGAAGGTCTGGTTTCCTGCAGCGAAATTGCTTGCAAGTCCACCGCCTTTGCCATTCTGCAGAAGTACAATCAAAGTAACCAGGATGCTTGCAATAAGAACAAGCACAGTCAAGATTGCAAAAAGTACGTTCATAGTATCTAATTATTTATTCTTTCCAAATTTTCAATAAGGGCTGCAAAGTAAGCATTTTTTTCCGGATATGCCAAAATTAGTTTCGAATAAATGCGTTTTGCCTGCTCATAATAGCCCTGATCTGCATAAATACCGGCAAGAGTCTCAGTATAAAGGTCAAACTCCAAGTCAAGTGAGGCTTCGGTTTTCTTTTCCTCCCGTTTTGCCTTTGCGGCATACCTGGAGAAAACATTGTCCTCAGATTTCTTAACCTTTTCATATTCTTCCTGGGAGAAAAAGTCGCCTCCGGCAACTATTACCTTTCTTTGCCTTGTGTCGTCCTTCCCCGTGTCTGCGGAAGCGTCCGATACTGGACTCTGCTCCGCAATGTAGGCTTTTATGAGCTGGGATACATCCGAATCGGCATAGCGGTCCTCCGCGGGAGTCCGAAGCATCTGATATAATTTCGCCCTGTCTCCCATGTACATTGCCGCATCTGCAAACTCGGGAGCGCCGCTTTCCCCCCTTCCCATGAGTTTCATCCGGCGGCACAACTCTTTTCTTGCTCCGCCGAACCATGGATACAGATTGACAACCCCCATGAGCTCGTCAATATTCAACTTCTTGATATCTATGAAATTATCCATAATCTTACCACTGGGCTACCGTAGCATTGAAGATGTCGTCACAAAGTTTTTCAACTATTTCATCGCAGAGCTGTGCCTCCATGGAGTCGAGGGAAAGCGAAGAATCGAAATCAGCATAGGCAGAAAACGACTTGTCCGGAAAATCGTCTTCGGAATGCTTCCTGTTGGTGAAACTGACTTTTACAGACACCGTAAGGCGGTTCTGGGCTGCCGTTTCATTTGCCGTCACTGCCATGGCTTTCACATCATATCCTGTAATGGCTGCTTCGATTTCGAGGTCTCCGTCCATGTCCACCTGTTCGAGTTTGGTGAGCTTGGTGAACTTGTCCCTGAGTGCCTCGGTCATCTGGTTGGCAAGCGAAGGGTTTACCTTCAGGGCCTTGTATTCGAAATAATTGATCGTAATCGTCTTTACATCCGGCTGGATGGAGGTTCCTGTGAAGGAATAGATTCCGCAGGAGTGTACTATCAGGGCCGTAAGGCAAAGGGCCAGCGTGACGCCTAAAGAGGATATTATTTTTGTCCTACTCATTTTTCAGTCATCTGTTTGATTTTCCTGTATAGGGTCCTTTCGGAAATTCCGAGTTCTGCTGCAGCTGCTTTCCGGTTGCCGTCGTGTTTTCTCAGGACCTTTTCGATCAGCCCCATATTTGCGTTGCGGATGGACATGTCTTCCTGTTCAGAATTCCCAAGTTCTTGTTCTTCGGGGTCTTCCATATCCATGTCCATCATTCTCCATCCCCTGTCACTGATTATGTTGTCATGTGTCTCTACTTCAGGTGGGGGCTGTATCGCCGCCGCTGCCGTCCTGTGGACAGAGCCTGAGATTCCGGCATTAGCAACCACTTCCTTAAGATATTCGACGTCCTGCCTTAGCTGGATGAGGGTACGGATGATGGCTTCCCTTTCTCCCGGATTTTCCTCCTGCCATGAAGATGTCTTTGCCGGAAGAAGATTGGGTTCATCCTTCGGAATATACTGTGACAGAATTTCCGCATCAATGACACATTTGTCAGAACCTGCCCTTGAAGATTCAAGCACAGAGATAGTTTCAGCGATGTTTTTCAGCTGCCTGATATTGCCAGGCCAGCGGTATTTGCGGAGCATGATTGATGCGTCTTCCGTCAGTGTGACTCTCCCGATGCCATATTTTGCCGAAAAGTCCGAAGAGAATTTGCGGAACAGAAGGTTGATGTCTCCCGGGCGTTCCCGCAGGGACGGCATAGTGATGGAAACGGCATTCAGCCTGTAGTACAGGTCTTCGCGGAATTTTCCTTTTGATACGGCATGTATCAGATTGACGTTTGTTGCTGCAACAAGCCTGACATCCGTCTTGAGCACTTTCGAAGAACCCACGCGTATGAATTCTCCCGACTGCAGGACTCTCAGCAGCTTTGCCTGGGATGAAAGTGGAAGTTCCCCGATTTCGTCTAGAAAGAGCGTTCCTCCGTCAGCTTCTTCAAAATATCCGCGGCGCATCTCGTTGGCTCCTGTGAAGGAGCCTTTCTCATGTCCGAACAATTCCGAGTCTATTGTCCCTTCCGGGATGGCTCCGCAGTTGATTGCAAAATATTTTGAGTTCTTGCGACGGCTGTTCTGGTGGATGATTTTCGGAATGTTCTCCTTGCCGACTCCGCTTTCTCCAGTGACGAGCACTGTGATATCGGTAGGAGCTACGGCCACGGCAATCTCCAGGGCCCTGTTCAGACCCGGATCATTGCCGATTATGTCGTATTTATTCTTTAACGTTTGTAGTTCTTGATTTGTCATAGTGGCACAAAGTTAAGAAAAGGCATTGAAATTTGCACATCTTGAACAAAAAATCTAAAAATATGATTATATTTGCACCGAATATGCAGTATTGGATAGTGCGTAAATAAAATATAAACCATTTAAATAAATTTAATAATGAAAAAAGGTATCAAATTCTTGTCTGCTGCCGTTGTCGGACTTGCTGCTGTTGCATGTAGCTCACCTGAGAAAATGGCAGAGATGGCAGAGAGCGTAACTGTAAAATGCGACCCTGCCGTTCTTGAAGTTGTAGCAGGAGAAATCAGCGCTACGGTTACTGTAACTTATCCGGCTGATTATTTTCATCCTAAGGCTATCCTCGAGGTAACTCCTGTTATCGTTTACGAAGGAGGCGAAGCTAAAATGGAGCCTTACGTATTCCAGGGTGAGAAAGTTAAGGACAACTATGAGGTAGTTCCTTCTGATGGAGCAACAGTGTCAAAGAAAGTTAAATTTGCATATGCACCGGGCATGGAGAGCAGCTATCTTGAGCTCCGTGGCGTTGTGAAATACAAATCAAAAGCTATTGACATGCCAACCAAAAAGGTCGCAGATGGAGCCAACACAACTTACATGCTCGTATGCCAGAAAGGCAAGCTTGATCTTAAGGCTGACAACTATCAGGAAATTATCAACCAGACTGCAGAGGGTCAGATTCTTTACACCATCAACAATGCGACTGTAAGGAACAGCGAGCTCAAATCTCAGTCAATAAAGGATTTCCAGGCTGCTCTTGATGAGATCAAGGCTAACGAGCGCAAGAGCCTCATCAGCACTGACGTTGTTGCTTATGCTTCACCTGACGGAGCCGTTGACCTTAACGACAAACTTTCAGGCAACCGTTCAAAATCTGCTGAGAAAGCTTTCGGCAAAGTTACCAAGAAACACCCTGCTGATGCTCCTGTAAACGTAAAGAGCATCGGTGAGGACTGGGAAGGCTTCCAGGAGCTTGTAGCTGCTTCAAACCTTGAGGACAAAGACCTCATCATCCGCGTTCTTTCAATGTACAGCGACCCTGCAGTTCGCGAGAAAGAGATCAAGAACATGTCAGCAGTGTACAAGACTCTTGCAAAAGAGGTTCTTCCTGCACTTCGCCGCGCAAGGTTCATCGCTAACGTAGAGTACAAGAACTATACTTCAGAGGAGCTTCTCAAACTTATCGACGAGAACATCGACATCCTCGACGAGACTGCTCTTCTCCGTGCTGCAACCCTCGTAAAGGAGGACAACCAGAAAGTTGCTATCTACAAGAAGGCTATCGAGAAATACAACAGCGCAAATGGTCAGTACAATCTTGCTGTTACCTACATCAAGATGGAAAAGATTGCTGATGCAAAGGCTGCTCTCGAGAAATGTGCAAAGGATGCAGACTGGAACAATGCTCAGGGCGTTATCGCTCTCCGTGCAGGCAATATTGATGAGGCTGCAAAATACTTCAAGGCTGCTGCTAGCGAGACTGCAAAAGAGAACCTCGCAGTTATCGACGTACTTAAAGGCAAATATGCTGATGCTGCTGCAAAACTTTCTGGCAAGAAAGGTTACAACGCAGCTCTCGTTGCTCTCCTTAACGGCAACAATGCACCTGCTGCTGCTCTCTCATGCGACTGCCCTAACTCTGCTTACCTCCGTGCAGTAGCTGCTGCCCGTCAGGGTGATGCAAATGCTGTAAAGGCAAACCTCGAGAAGGCTTCAAAATGCGAGAAACTTGCTGCAAGAGCTGCTAAGGACATTGAGTTCGCTCAGTACAGGTAATAAGGAAGATTAGTTTTTCGAAGAAAAACGATGGGGTGACTAAAAAGTTGGCTTTTTAGTCACCCCATTTTATATATCTTGACATATACGGGCAAGGGAACACGGTTCCCGATTATAGCCCAAGTTCAGCGATTATACGGTCCATGCCTGCATATTGTTCAAGAACCCAGATAACAAATCTGATATCAACGCACACGCAGCGGTTGTATTCTGGAATATAGACTGCATCGGAGGCAAGGGATTCCTTGTTTCCGCCGAGACTCAACAATTCTTGTCGATGTGAAAGAAGGATAGATTGTTGTTCGGAGCAAATAACCTATATTTGGGGCATGAAAAAGAACATGCCCAATTTTTTGCTCCTTTTGTTGTCTTTGATGGTAAGTTGTCAAAGGCAGGATGAGGACGTTGTTTTGCTCGATTGTGAAAGCCATACCGTGACAGAGATACTTCCCAACAGTTCCGTTTCCTGTTTCGAGGAAGATGATATGGGGTATATATGGATGGGACTCTCACGCGGACTTGTCAGATATGACGGACATTCATTCCACCATTATTTGAATGACCGGGACAATCCCTATTCTCTCCCGTCCAACATAGTATTGTCAATATACAACGACAAGCAGGGAAACCTATGGGTGGGTACTGCTTCCGGACTAGCCCGTCTTAACGAAAGAGACGAGTTTGTTCCGGTTGAATTTGACCATAGCGAATACAGGTCGGTGAGCATAAAGTCTTTTTCAGAAACCTCGGATGGAAGGCTTTTCCTTTCAACCGGAGATATCATTCAGGAATATGACAAGAACCAGTCTTGTTTTGTAAGGCGGCTTTTCTTTGACAACGGAAAGGCTGCCTATGCTTTTTTCTTCGACCCGGCAGACCGCCTTTGGTATTTGTCGCAGGGATGCGTCCATTGGAGGGAAACTCCTGATTCTCAACAGGAACATGTGTACGAAGATGCTGGCAAAGGGCTGGTAGGAATGATTCTGTTGCCAAATTCGGTGATTTGCACCTTCGGTCCTGATGGCTTCCATATATGGTCATCGGAATTGAATATGCCGCTTTATCATGGCCGCATTGCCCGTGAAGGGGAGTTCCGTATGGAAGACGTTACATCCATTCATCCGGGATATCAGACAACTTTCTACATAATCACACGCCAGAACAGAGTTTTTGTATTTGACTATGCTTCAGGAGAGTTGAATCAGGTCGATGCTCCTTACGGGACAAGAAATGTATATCCCGACAATGACGGAAACATCTGGTTCGGTACTGAAAAGAACGGCTTTTCCTGTGTCCCTTCCAATGTTTTGACCGAGATATCAACTTCCAATCCAATCTATTCATACAAGGGCGTGTCTGTGGAAAGTCTCTCTAAGGTCAATGAAGGACAAATTCTCGTGAACACTTCGGGTCATGGCGTGTACTTGTGCGATTTGGACAATGGTAAGATAAGCCGTCTTGCCTATGAAAGATTCACTCAATTGCCGCCACTTGCCGTTTTCATAGACAGCCATCAGCGACTGTGGGTAGCTACTTCCAACCGTTGCCATGTACTGGTGGAGAACGCAAGATATCCCCAGACCAATTCGGGAAGAATCGATGAGATAATCAATTATCATGAGTTGTATTCCTTCCCAACGAAGGAAGGAGAGATGTTTCTTGAAGATTCTTTCGGAAATGTCTGGTTGTCAACATTTTCCCATAATATTTATGTGCTTCCTTCCGGTGCATCAAAGATGCAGAGCGTAAGGCTGGACGTGAAATCCGGCTTTATGTACGTCCCCGAACTCCACCTTTCTTCTTCAGGTAAGGTCATGGTGCTTGCATTCCTTTATGGAATATTTGAAATTGACCCGCAGACATTTCAGGTAAGTTATGCATTTGACATCAAGTCAATGATAGATTTCAATTTCTACCCCACATGCATGCTGGAAGATGCATCAGGAAACATCTGGCTTGGAACGAATTCAAACGGAGTCTTCAGGTTCGACCCGCAAAGGGGAGTGTTCAGAGCTATGGATGAAATTGCCTGCGAGAGCATTTTCACCCTCACGGAGTCTTCTGACGGTTCCATCTGGGCGGGAACAGCCAACGGACTGTATCAGTATAGCGACGGACAAGTGCTTCATTTTTCCAATAACGACAATATAATCGAGGGTGAACTGACGACACATGCCGCACTGCCCCTGAGAGATGGCTACATGCTTTTCGGCAGTTCTGGCGGTTTGTTTGTAGTTGACCCCGATATTGCTGAAATGCAGAGAGAGCCTAGACTTCATTTCGATGACCTCTTCTTGAACGGAATAATGGTGAACCCTGCCGAGGGCGGGATAATAGAAAAGAGCTTGAATCATCTTCCGGAAGTCAATCTGCCGAAAAATGCCGGTTCATTGAGAATAAGTTTCAGTAACCCTAATTTTGTAAAAGACAGACCGTTGGATTATTGGTATATGCTGGAAGGTTATGACAAAGACTGGCAGAAAGTCCATGCAGGCAATATGGTGCATTACTCATACATCCCGGAGGGGAAATACACCCGAGACAGAAGGAGTGGCAAAGTCAGGAGTTCCATAAGTCAGGATATCAATGTGACCTCCCCTTTATTGACATCAAGGATTATGGTGACAGTCATCTATCCACTCCTGATAAGCCTGCTGTTCGTCCTGTCCTTGCTGACATATCTTCGCTACAGAAAGCAAAGGAACGAACAGAAGAGAATAATCCAGGAAAAGGAGAATGAAAAGAACCTG
>SAMEA3663036__coassemble_1157_pt1 | contig 10436 bp, 7 predicted proteins | sample SAMEA3663036__metabat2_high_PE_029 | metagenome-assembled genome bin SAMEA3663036 (sample SAMEA3663036) | pig gut metagenome | biome: pig gut; feature: pig-associated habitat; material: faeces | place: France | collected 2012 | reverse complement strand
TGGCAAACTTGCCATCGCGTTCATTTTCTTAATTTTTAACTACTGATTCAAATTAATTATTAATTATCATATGGGTTAAATACTTCATTCTTCTCTTCTGCTGTATTCAGATTAGTAGCAAGAGTAATGGAAGGAGCAGCCGAAATCTGTCCGTTCTCAAGGTTGACACTAACGTTAATCTTGAGATGATTCTTAGCTACAAGGGACTTGCTTCCAGTCATTTCCACATTTTTGTTGATTGATGTGATTTTTCCGGTGATTTTCCAGGAAACAGTAGAAGGGTTGAACCAGACTTCAGTATTGGATGCATTCACTGAGACAGTCCTGTTTGAATCACCTCCGGTAAGTTCTACTTTAAGGTTAGTAATGTGCTGAGTAGCAGAAGCATCAAACACAACGGTAACAAGAGTATTTGCTACAGAGCAAGTGAACTCCGCTGTTGGGTTGAGATTGGTTTCAGAAATTTTCACGGAGGTAGAACCAAAGAGTCTTTTGCAGCCATTTCCATCTTCGGCTGCAGCGCTGGTGCAGTTCTCCGCAGAAACGGTGTAGGTACCAAGCGGAAGTTTCAGAGGCTTGAACGCGCTGTACAGACCATCATAATAGGATGTGCTGGCTTGATCCTGGCCAATGACCTTTACATTGTAAGTTGCCAGTTCTTCAGGCGTAGCTGCCGCCTTTGTAACAGCCTCAACCTTGACCTCAGCATCCATGGCAACGCTGAGTGAGCCATACTGCAGAGGCTTACTCAGCTCAATGCGCTGACATGAGGCTGCGAGAACCGTCAAGGCAGTAATAATAATTACTTTTTTCATGTTAAAAATCTTAAACGTCAATAACAAATAGTTTATTTGTATTCAAATTGGAAATCATCCACATACAGGACAGAACCGACACCACCGGTGAAATAGTTGCCCCAAAGGGAAGAGCATGCAACCACAATCACATAATCCGGTTCCCGGTTGTCCTTATATTCCAGGACACATTCAAATTCCTTGTACTTACCTTCTGTATTTTCCGAACTCTCTATGGTGCCGAAAGCGATCACACGCGGGTCATTCCTCAAGTCAGGGACTCCAGGCTTGGTACTTACGACAGGGAAAGGTCCCTTATCTGCTTCATTTTCAGCCTCATCGACAAGCACTGCCAGAATCTGGAGATGGTCCATAAGACCGTATTTGTCCTTGTGAGGGTTAGGCTTGCCGCTGACTTTGTCCTGTGTTTTGTCAATCTGTTTTGGAGCATAGTCGTAATATCCCTTAAGAGAATAAGGACGTCCCTTGAATGGAGTTCCCCATTCCAGATAGGCCGTCATGTCGGAGAATGAGAACTTGTCGAATCGTCCCGAGAAGATATTGCCGGCTGCAAATACTCCAAAAGGAGTCATGCTCTCGAGCCTTACCGCCGTGCCTCCCGGAACTGCAACATGCTCATATTCAGGGCGTGTCGGATTCATCGGGTTGAGGAAGTTGGTGCCCGGATTGGCAGTTCCCCAGATTCCGCTCTCCTGACCTGCAGGGAAAGGGTACCAGCAGTCGTGAGGGTCTGCCTGATGCCACTGTTCGAAGTCCATGTTCCCGAGCTGCTCTGGCTTTCCTGTGCGGAAATCCATCGGCTCGCTGATTTCCTCGCCATTGTTCATTCTTACGCTGTATTCGGTGTCTTCTTCCAGACCGCTCAGCGAGGCACGGGCCGTGGTTCCGGTGACATTGATTTCCTGACAGACCTTCCAGTCGTTGCTGCCCTTGACGCAATACTCAAATACCGGATTGCCTTTCCCGTTTGTAACGCCTTCAAATTCAGCGGAATAAGTCCATGCATTGACGCTGCTCACACTCACTGCCACCTGTTTGATGAGAAAGGCCACAACCCAGTCGATTTCCTCAGAATTATATCTGACAATGAAATGTCTTGCAAGGGTGCAGTCAAGTACCATAGGGAAGTTACATGGTTCGTTCTTGATTATGTTATGCCCGTTCTCGACCACGTGACCATAGGTGCTTTCGACAACCGAACCTTCCGGTTCAAGTTTCATGCTGTTAATCTTAATCTTGTCAAGAGGTTGACTGTCAACGATATAGACGAAGGCTGTCTTTTTGACTGGATCTATTGTCGCTTCGCCCACCTGATTGTCGCAGTTGATGAAGCGTGAAATAGGCTGGGTTGCAGTCATGGTCCAGTCTTCGACCTCATAAACCTTCATCTGGAACTTATAAGGCTCGTTAAGGTCAAGATACTCAGGCAGTTCTCCTATTATGCTTGCACCTTTGCCAAGCTTGATGCTGTCTATTTTCACAGAATCAATCCTGGTATTTTCTTCAAGCACCAGGCTGATCGTATATGTCTCGTAGTCAATCCTGGATTCCTTCACACCCTTGATATCCAGGGACGTAATCTCCACATTCACATCCGGGAACGAAAGGTCGTTCTCGATGCAGGATACCATGGCGGGTATCATGAATGTCAGGAGAATATTCAGGATCTTTTTCATTGTCTTGCGTTTTGTTTTGCTTTCTTGCTGTGAGGCCCGGTGTAAAAATAGATGGTCAGTCCAAGTTCGATGGACAGAGGGTTGATACGGAAATTCGCTCCACTTGTAGACATGGTACTGTGTTCGACCTGATTCCTGTACTGGTCAACCTTGCTGTACTCGAGTCCGAGGACTCCGATTGCTACTTCCGCCGCCATGTTGTCCGTCGCAAAGATGCTTATTCCCGGAACGAAGTTCAAGGCTCCCTCCAATGTCTCGGAATATGTTCCGTATTTGTCCTCTCCGACAACCTTCCAGGTCTTCCCCTGACCATAGCCTCCGATTGCCCTTGCTTCAACGAATATACCGAATCTCTTGCTGTGTGCAATCGACATGTAGTATCTCATTGTGATGGCTCCAGTGAATTTATGGTTGAAAACGTTGTAGTCGCTGATACTGAATCCGATGTCGTCGCTTATGGAAAGGGATGCATTGTTCAGACCGAGGTATGAGCGCTTGTAACCGAATCTTGCTCCGATTGAAAGGTTGTCTGCAACGAAGTAGGCCACCTGAGGTGTTACCCCGAAGGTGTACATGCTGCCTGTCAGACCTCCCACCAATCCGAACAACATGGAATAGCCCATATCATCCGCGCTTTTACCGAGGTCAACCGTGTTGTATGAAAAGTTGGTGCCGGCAGAAATCGTCCCCTTTGGAACAAAGGTACCTGAGAGCGAGCCCCCGAGCCCCCTGTCAAACGGCTCAACGTCCCCGGATTTGCCTGCCGGGGAAGCTGAACCGATGAAGGTGGTGAATATCAGCGAAACTATGATGATGATTCTTTTCATTTTTTTTAGAATGGACTTACTTTGCTGAATACCGTATTGAATTCAGATTCAGTGAGTTCTGCCGGGTCATATACCAGTTCAAATTCATCAATAAGGAGAACGGAACCGACACCTCCCGTGAAATAGTCTCCGTAGCGGCTTGATGCTGCTGCAATGACGACGTGGGTAGGGATACGGTTGCTGTCGCGGTACACCAGAGGAAGGGTGAACTGAACATATTCCTTATCAGTATTCGATGAATTCAGCTGTCCGAGGGCGATGATTCCAGGGTCATTGTCGTAATCCACAAACTCTTTGTTGTTTGTGTTTACTCTGAAAGGACCTGTCCAATCGGTAAGGAATATCAAAATTTGGCTTTCATCCATTTGGCCTTCCTTGTCCGTATATGGAGCCTTGGCCTTGTCAATGGCTTTTGGTGAATATTTATAGTATCCTCGCAGTGCAACAGGTCTGGAAGTAAACGGTACACCCCAGTCAAGTTGAGCTCCAAGTCCATCGACTTTGATAAATTTACCTGTGAAAATATTACCTGCTGCGAGAATTACATTTCCCATTGCAGCGATACTCTCAAGACGAGCTGCCTTCCCTTTGACTGCATCTGTTGAAGGGGTGGTCGTAACTGTCAAATTTGTTGAGTTTGCGGAGTCCCATATTGCATAACCCTCTGCATTAGGCATCTTATCCTTTTTTGACCAGTCATCGAAGCTCAGGTTATGCAGGGTTTCAGCCGCAGAGGTAGTGAATTCGATCTCTTTGGTTTCCTTGTCCTCTGCCGATACTGCCCTGAATACATAGGTTGTGGCAGGGGCAAGACCCTTGACTATTGCCGAGAATGTCAGTGATTCGGTGTTTACGGAAAGACTGTTTGCATCCACGTCTGTCCATTCTGCAGCATCCTTTGCCTTGTACTGGAACCCCAGTCCAGCCGGAGCAGGTGCCTTGAAGAAGCGTCCGTTGAGCTGAGCGAATGCTGCCCAGCCTACGTTTGCCGAAACGGCTTCCGCATCCACGTCTGAAATTATCTCGCATACGAGTTCGAAATCATCGAAATGGCCCAGCATATCGACAGCTATGAACTTAATGTTATAGAGCCCTACAGGAAGACTGCCGATGAAGTTTGTAAGGTCGAGTCTGATTCCGACGGAGCATTCTGCAACTGAACGTGTCTGAACAATCTGGGAAGCATTGATTCCGAGGCTTGTCAGAAGTTCCTCCGTCTCCTGGCTTGCTCCGATGAACTCCACGGTTTGAGGAAGTCCCATTTCCGAGAGATTTTCATTGCAATGTGATAATCTGAAATTGCGAATTCCCTCCGGAGAAGATATGTTGAATACTTTTTCGGTGGTATTTCCTAAGGGTACGGAGATACTTTCTCCTGAAACGGGGCTGAATGACGTGGTCCCGGAAATTGACGGGAGGGCTGAGTTGTCGAAGTCGAGGATTACCTCGTGGTCAACTTCTTCCATATTGCTGTCCACAATCACTTTCACGAACAATGCTCCGTCTGAAGCTTCTTCTTCGCCAAGTTTGAATCTGAGGTGATAGTGAGATTTTGCAGCGACATTGTCGTAAGATGCTGAGGATGTGTAGATTCCTCCATCCGTGTTCTTGAGGTAAAGCTCCCATGAAAGGATGCCTGTCACTGCAAAATATGCCTTGGATGTGAATCCTGCCTCAAGAGGGTTTGATGTGTCGGGATTGTTGCTCAGCACGAGCTTATCTCCGACTCCGTTTGTGACGCTCACTTTGTATTCGCTGAAATCATTTGCAAATGACTCAGGGAATTCCACTGAGAATGACGAATTTGCAAGGCTGCAGACAAGGTTTACGTTCTGTGTCTTGTCCGGCATTATCTTGACTTTTGCCTTACCTTCATAATATGGGCTGTCAAATGCAGCGTTTACCTTCTCGCCATTATAGGCAAGGACTTCATAGGTGCCGACCTGCAGTTTCACAGGATTGTCAGCTGAAATGGTACGATGGTCGTCAGAGTGTGCAACAGTCTGGCCTGCTCCATTGTTGATATCGACTGCGTAGATCATTTCCTCCGCAGCAGATTTCACGATGACATCAGTTGTGAGATCGCTCTCCGCATCCAGACTGAGGAAGCCATAGCTGGCAGGCATGATCACCTCTCTGTTGCATGAGAGAGCCACTGATGCTGACAGGGCAACCATCATGTATTTCAATATCTTTTTCATGATGTTTCTATTATGGCTTACTCTTCTGTTGCTGTTTTAACTGAAACGAATGTTACTTTCTGGTTCAGTGTCTGGCCTATTTCATCGGTAACGATGAGAGTGAAATGGTGTTGTGTGCCAGCTGTTGGCTTCAATGCCTCAATCATTGTCAGCAGGTTGGTAATGAAAAAATTTACAGTTGTCTTTCCTACAATGTCTTTTCCTGTAGGAATTCCAAGACTTGCAAGCATTCCTATTATTTGAGGATCATTCACAAGGTCCATCGTGTCAGAACCGTCGGTTGTCAGGCCCTGTATTGCCGCGGTAAGGTTTGGTGAATCAACCTTAACCTTGAACTGGGCAATTTTCTCAGGAGCATTTATAACAAGGTCTGCATTAAGATTATCATCGATATTCATCGGTGCAAAAGAAGGGTTCGCAGCCCAGACGAGAGTAGGCGCATTTGATGGCTCCGTATCGGTTCCTGGTTCCTCGGTGCCCGGATCTTCCGTTCCCGGGTCCTGAGGCTCGTCACCAGGTACAGGAATCTCGTCAAAACCCGGAACCACGTAGCTGCTTTCAATGTCATTCACTGTGTCAACGACGGTGATATTGATGTTACCGAGGCTTCCTGTCACATTCGCATCAAGGTTGAGGATGTGATGGTCTGCAGCAGCAACGGTCTGCACATAGTATACCCTCGATGTTGAGCTGTTGTCGATTGACCTGTGTCCATTTACCTGGATTGTGAGAGGTGCAACGGAGAAGTAACCTGACTTGATGCTGGTGTAAACTGTCTTTCCTTCAACGACTGCAGGTGTGAAATCATTTTTATCAGCATTTTTTTCCCATGTGAGGAATCCGGTTCCATTGCTTATGATGATGCTGTAGTCTGAGAGCTCAGATACGAAATTCTCACTGAGGTTGATGCTCACCTTGACATTAGACACCTTGCATACAAGGCTGACATTTGTCACCTGCCCTGTCTTGATTGTAAATTCTTCAGAACCGAGGAAAATAGGCTGGTCATAAGCTGCGTCTTCCTTTTCAGGAGAAGAAGCTGTAATCTTATAAGTTCCTGAACCAAGGGCAATTACAGTTCCGTTGATTGTGCCGAACTGATCAAAGGTCTTAAGCCAGCCGTCAACCGGACGTTCGATTTTGACATTGAACTTGTTGATAATGTCCTCATATGAGCCGGCCTTTGTCCCAACTGAATTGTATTCTTCCGAGCATGAAAGATCGAGCTTCATCTGGCCAGTGCCATCGTTGATGAATACATCCGTATTGCATCCTGTAAGCAGCAGTGCAGCTGCGAATATTGAGTAAAATATTTTTTTCATCTGATTATTCATATATAAGTTCAACATCATCTATCCGGAGCATTGAGCTCAGTTTTATCTTTTGTTTGTTATCGCTTCCCGTCACTCCGGCTATTTCAATCCAGCTTCCGCCGTCGCTGCATGAATGACTGCTGCTTGTCGATGCCTTGAATGAAATGTAGATTGATGCGGCTTTGGCGTTTCCGTTCGAGTACGAAAGCGGAACGACCATTTTCTGCCATGATGATGAAATCGGGCCGTCTGTTACTGAAGCTGATGCTATTGTGTTGCCTGACGCATCCGCAATGCTTGCCTCCACTCCAAAGCGGTCAGAATCGCTGTGTGCATCGAACTGATACCAGAAAGAGACGGCAGAAGGACGCGATGTGAATGCATGTCCGCTTGAAACCTTGTTTCCGTTGCTGTCGGCATCACCGATAAAAAGTTCGCCCACATGCCAGCCTTTTCCTACCGTTGCTATTAAACTGTTAGCCTCTCCGATATGTATGGTAGAAACCTGAGCTGAGGCTGAACCGGAATGGACATTGTTATTGGAGTATGTCACTGTAGGCATACATTTGAAGCCGGGGTAGGTTGCATAGCTGTAATTAGGCATTGAAACCTTGCTGTTCACGTCCCACCACTGGTCTGCCTCGCTTGAGAACGGTTCATAAAGCGAAGTAGTATGCCATCCTGTTACTTTCCAGTTCTCAAAACCGGCATTCCCTACCTGGCTTGTGGCCTCTGTCGTAACCGTAACTGCATTGCTTGCATGATTGGCATCTCCGTTATAAATCGCCCTTACATGGAAGGTACTTGACGGGCTGCATGGAACCTTGCCGAAATTGACCTTATTGCCAGTTGCTGTGCCTTCTGTAGCAAAATCACTCCAGTTAATCCCGTCGGTTGAAGACTGGAGGGTTACAAGCTCCGGAAGTCCGTTGCTATAAGTCACAACCGGGGATTCGATCCTCCTTGCCCATATCATATAGTCCTGAATTTCAAGATTCAGGCTAACTCCAAGGGAGACGATGCTGAACTCCTTGCTCAATTCCTTGTCAACGGCGTCCACGACTCTGATAGAGAATTTCGCAATTTCCTGGTTTGTTTTTTCAGCTTTGATTTCGCTGACCATCGTCTTGATAAGCTGGCTGAAATCCACGAACGAGAATGTCCTGGAACCTTTCATGTGTTCGTCCCATTCGATTCCAGCTCCTTTAAGAACTGCGGCTGCATCTGCATTTACCGAAGCAATGTCAATGGTCCCTGAAAGACCTTTTCGGGCAATATAGTCAGACTCAATCGTAAGGTAGCAGTGTGCAATGCCAGCCTTTGCAATGAAGTTCGCTGATGCATTCCTGCCCAGAGGATCCATTCCTTCCACGAATTCATGGACATTGCCGGCAGATTCAAAACCGGTGAGGAGGATTGACGGGCCCTCCTGTGGAGTAGCAATCTCCGGTATGGTAATGGTTTCTTCTTGCAGATTTTCACTGTCATCCACGGTGATGCTGACAGAAAGGAAACCTTCGGCAGCTTCTGTGGAGATGGTGAAGGTCACGAAATCATTCGGTTTGTAATTGGCCGGTTCAGTCTTGTAGTATTTCCAGTTGCCATCGACTTTCGCATAAATCTCAAGATAGATTTCGCCTCCGGGAATGAAACCGCAGCGGGTCTCACCCTTGGCGAACTTGACTGTCTTGCTCTTATATCCGCGATGCTTTACAATTGCATAATAATCAGGATATACCTCACTTACAGACGGATCGAAATTTACCGCCATTTTCACATTGGCAAGTTTTGCCACGGCTTCTACAGAGTTTTCTCCCTGCTTGATCGTAAATGTCGGATCTGCCATATAATATGGTTTGTCAAATCCGCATCCGAGAGAGTCTCCATGCTGTGCTACAAGCCTGTATTCTCCGGCATTGAACATCAGAGTAGTATCTGATGCATTTGCATAAGAGTCATTGTACAGGCGCATCTGGTTTGCAGTCTTGTAGATTGCAATCCTGAAATCATTGGGATCTATGCCTTCAACAGCACGTCCCTCTGCTTTGCTTTGAACCTGAGAACCATCCACTGAGAGTGCGATTCTCAGGCTGCCCTCCACATCGGGAGAGTCGGCCGGCGAAATCACAATCTTGGAACAGGATGTCCACAAGAACGCCAACAAAACAGGTAAGAATCTTAATCGATGCATATTTAAAATTAGTTAAGAATTATCTTTTTTTATTAACGGAAAAACGGTAGGTCAAATTGACATTGGCATGTGTGACGCCAAAATGCTGTCTTTCCTGATAGTCATACAGTTCCCAGACCAGGGTCTGCTCATTATATTTCCCGATATTCTGTGTGTAACGCTGGTATCCGATGCCGAGTTCAAACTCAAGTCCGAGATTTTTCTTCTTTCCAAGGCCCAGACAATATCCGTATGTCACGCCAGCGCTCCAGGCCGGTGCCGAGTTGGTGGATTTCTTGTCATACATGCCTTCCTTCCCGTTCTGATACAGGTGCCCGTCCCTCCATTTGAGCGTGTACCACATCAGGGCTCCGTCTATCGCCACATAATTTCCCTGTCTCATCAGACTGTTCTTACCGAACCAATATCTGAACTGCGGACGGAAACCGCTGTAATTGGTGTCTTTTTCGGGAGCAAAGATGTTGAGCGGAGTGTACCATGCTTCAAGGTTGAATGATATGTGATTCATGACCTTCATTTCCACGGCTATGGCCGGGATGACCAGAACATCGGAAAGAAGATTTGTCTTTATTCCTATTTGCCAAGGATTGCCGGCCGGTGCCTTCTTCTTAGCCACTACTTTCTTTTCGGGAGTCGTCTTTTCTACCTTTACCGGCTCACGGCTGACGACGCGCGGCTCTTCACGCACGTATTCCTTTACATATATGGTATCCCTGATATAGACAGTGTCAACGACCGTCACGATGGAAGGCTTTTTGATACGGCAGAAGATGCCGAAGCGGGCACTGCGAAGTTCAGGAAAGAAATCCTTCTCGAGGGTTCTCCAGACACTGCCACCGGCAAGGGTGCGCAGGGCAGTCTTCCTGTCTCCCCATGTTTTTGTGTTTATGATTTCAATGACCTCATCCTTATGAGGCATGTCCGATTCTTCCACCATTGCTTCGAGCCTGTCCCAGTCCTCGATGAGGCTTTCCTTGATGATTTTGCTCTCCGGGAGGTCCAGAGCTGTCTGGATGTACCTTGCAACGTTGTCTGCCCTTGCCTGAGCCAGTTTTATGTTGTCGCCCCAAAGTCCGGCAGGGGATGTGCTTGCACATACATATACACGTGAAATCTCGATATTCGGGTCCTCGAGAAGCTGCATGGCTTCCAGGACTGCCACATTGATTTTCGGGTAATTGGAAAGTCTTGAAACCGCGTGAGGGAACTCCACGCGGGTGAGGAGGCTGTCACAAAAAGCCTCTCCAGACAATATTTCGCTGTCCTGGACAACCTTTACAAAGTTCTGTCCTGCAGCTACTTGGCACATCAATCCTGTGCAAAGTGCGAGCGCACACATGGCTCGCCACGCTTTGATAAATACCATTGGTTAAGAATCTTTCAAGCCGCAAATTTAGATATTATTTTAATAAA
>SAMEA3663036__coassemble_1095_pt1 | contig 10822 bp, 7 predicted proteins | sample SAMEA3663036__metabat2_high_PE_029 | metagenome-assembled genome bin SAMEA3663036 (sample SAMEA3663036) | pig gut metagenome | biome: pig gut; feature: pig-associated habitat; material: faeces | place: France | collected 2012 | reverse complement strand
CGCAAAGGCTATGCGCGCAAGAGTGCAGACCTTGACAGGTATCTTGCTTCGACTACGGCTCAGGATGCCGCTGAAGGCTATGTAACGGTGGTGACAGGATTCGCTCCGGCTGAAAACGAGGAGTCCCTCAAAGCCGAACTTGACGCCAAGGGTATTCTCTACATCAGCGAAGCGGCCACAGAAGAGGACAATCCGCCTATCAAGCTGAAAAACAACCGCTTCAGCAAGTTGTTCGAGTGTCTGACCGGAATGTACGGTATGCCGTCTTACGGAGAGTGGGACCCTACCCCTGTACTTTCCATATTCTTCTTCCTGTTCTTTGCCATGTGTATGGGAGATGCCGGATACGGTATCATACTCATAATCTACGGCATACTGCAGGACAAGAAGATTATCAATATCAGCATGTTTGACGGACTGGGCAAGCTTATCACCGTACTCGGAATATCTACGACAATCGTGGGATTCTTCCTAGGTACGGCATTCGGAGTGGACCTTTCGTCGGCAAGCTGGATGCCTGAGGCTCTGAGGAATGTGATGCTTACCGGAGATATAACCGTCGGAGGTTCAACCTATGCTCTGCAGATGGTACTTGCTCTCGGAATCGGCGTGTTCCACATCTGCCTTGCAATGGTAATCAAGGCGGTGCTTTACACCAAGCGCTTCGGATTCAAGGAGAATATCAGCACATGGGGATGGCTCGTACTCATCCTCGGAGGCATAATCACGGCAGTGATTGCAATGCTTGGCATTCTTCCGGAACAGGCAGTCAAGGTCATCGTCATCGTTCTTGGAGTGGTTTCCTGCCTTGGAATCTTCATCTTCAACAAGCCTGGAAGGAATCCGCTCATCAACATCGGAGCCGGACTCTGGGACACCTACAACATGGCAACCGGAATCCTCGGAGATGTGCTGAGCTACATCCGACTTTATGCCCTCGGTCTTGCCGGCGGCATGCTGGGAGGTGCGTTCAACAATCTCGGAAGCATGGTACTCGGAAACGACCCAACATGGCAGTGGCTTCCTTTCGTAATCATACTTCTCTTCGGACATGTGCTCAACCTTCTGATGTCATGTCTGGGAGCATTCGTACACCCTCTGCGTCTTACTTTCGTGGAGTACTTCAAAAACAGCGGATATGAAGGTAAAGGTGTAAAATACAATCCGCTCTCAAACAACCCAATAGAACAATAACAATTTAAAATCAAATAATTATGCTTAACACAATTCTTGGTTATCTCGGACTTGGCCTCATGCTTGGCCTTGCCGGTGTAGGTTCATCAATCGGAACAACCATTGCTGGTAATGCAGCAGAAGGCGCACTTAAAAAGAACAAGGAGAAATCGTCATCTTACATGATTCTCTCAGCCATGCCTGCAACACAGGGTCTTTACGGTTTCGTTGCCTTCCTTATGTGGATGGGCAAGGACTTCGCTGCTGATGGAGCAATGCTCTTCGGAGTAGGCATTTCTGTAGGTCTTGTCTGCCTTTTCTCAGCAATCCGTCAGGGTCAGGTCTGCGCAAACGGTATCGTTGGCATCTCTCAGGGTCACGATGTCCAGACCAACACAATGATCTATGCTGCGCTTCCTGAGTTCTATGCAATCCTTGCACTCGTAGCTGCACTTATGATCAAATAATTCTTACATTCATTACTGACAAATAATGATAGCAGGCAGAGGCTGACCCGAAAGGTCAGCTTCTGTTTTTTTTGAGGGAGACTTTGCATAAATATGTACCTTATTTTTACTAATTTTGTCGGGTTTACAAAATAAGCAGAATGAATAAGATTCAGCAATTTATTAAATTTGTACGTTCACTTACTGACAAAACATGACAAGAAAAATTACTTTGGCCGTGGCCCTGATAATTGCCACCGTTACAACGTCCAGGGCGGATGAAGGAATGTGGCTTCCGTCTCTTATCGGAAGCAGGATTGCAGACATGCAGGAGAAAGGATTCAAACTGGATGCAGAAGACATATACAGCATCAATCAGGCATCCCTTAAGGATGCCGTCGTACTCTTCGGAGGCGGCTGCACCGGAGAGATTGTCTCGGAGGCAGGACTGCTCCTGACCAACCACCACTGCGGATATAGGCAAATCCAAAGCCATAGCAGTGTGGAACATGACTACCTCAGATACGGATTCTGGGCGATGAATAGGAGCGAGGAACTCCCGAATAAAGGGCTGACTGTCAAGTTTCTGGAAAGGATGGAAGATGTCACCGGCATCATCCTGAAAGGATGTGACGAGTCCATGAATGAAGATGAGAGGACAAAACTGATTGATGAGAATTCAAAAAAAATCATAGAGCAGGCTACTGCAGAAGGAAACGGACTCAGGGCAAGTGTTGAAGCCCTGTATTATGGAAACCAGTATTACCTCTTCATATACAGGGAATATTCGGATATCAGGCTGGTGGGAGCCCCACCTTCATCAATAGGAAAATTCGGAGGAGACACGGACAACTGGATGTGGCCGCGCCACACCGGAGACTTCTCCATATTCCGAATCTATGCAGACAAGGACAATAATCCGGCACCATATTCCCCGGACAACGTTCCATATACCAAAGAAATTCTTCAAAATCTCGACAGGAGGGGTGCATGAGGGTGATTTTACATTCATCTACGGCTTCCCGGGCAGCACACAGGAATATATCCATTCCGAGGCTGTAAGATACATTGGCGAAGTTTCCGACCCGCAGAAAATCAAGTTGCGCACGATAAGGCTCGGAATTTTGAAAAAGCACATGGACAGCAGCCAGAAAATCCGCATCCAGTATTCATCGAAATATGCAAGCATCTCAAATGCGTGGAAAAAATGGCAGGGAGAGGAGCTTGGACTGAGGCGAAACAGGATAGTAGCTAAAAAGGCCCAATACGAGAAAAAGTTTGCTCAGTGGGCTGAAGGCAGTTCATACTCAGGACTTTGCGACAGTCTGGCAAGCCTGTACAAAACCATTGAGCCATACAGATTTGCAGGAGAGCTCTACAACGAAACTGCAAGGACTGTCGAGCTTGCAAGCTATGCGAGCCGTATTTCAAGATGCTTCAGCAAGAAAGACGGCAATGTTACTTTTGACAAAGATGCAGCAGGCGAAATTGCATCAGCCTTCTTTAAGGATTACTGCCCGGACATAGACAAGGAATGCTTCATCGCAATGATGGAGGAGTTTGCCGAAAGCATTCCTGAGGACTTCATGCCTGAATACTACAAGAGAATGATTCTGAAATATGGAAGCGTTGCAGCATGGGCTGACGAAATTTTCAGCACATCGGCTTTCCTGGACGAAAATTTCATTGCTTCACTCTCGGAATGCGACATCGAAAAAGTAGAAGATGACATAATCATGGATTTCTACAAAGGTTTCCTGAAATGGTACTCGAAAGAAATCCGTCCGAGCGTTGAAAGAATCAATGCAAGAATCTTCGACCTCAACAAGGAATATATGAAAGGGCAGATGGAGTATTCGGAGGCCGTCTCGGACGGGCGTGCCTTCTATCCCGATGCAAACCTGACACTCAGAGTTGCCTACGGACACGTAAAAGGCTACTCCCCTGCCGACGGAATATACTACACCACATCGTCCACAATCAAAGGCATAATCCAGAAAGACGACCCGAACATCTTCGATTACAATATTCCTCAGTCACTCAGGGATATATACGCATCCAAAGACTATGGAAAATGGGCCGGTGAAAGTGGAGAAATCCCAGTTTGCTTCCTTGCTGACAATCACACCACCGGAGGAAATTCCGGCAGCCCTGTCATCAACTGTAACGGAGACCTTATAGGTATAAATTTCGACCGCGTCTGGGAAGGGACAATGAGTGACATTGCCTTTGACCCAGAACGCTGTCGAAACATTTCTCTCGATGTCAGATACCTGCTTTTCACAATCGAAAAGATTGGAAATGCCAGCTGGCTCTTCGACGAGATGGTATTTGTTGACTGACTCTATTTCAAGTAGGCATCCTCGACAACCTTGGCGCTTCTGCTGATGAAGTCGCTGAGGGCTTTGCCTTTAAGCATGCCGTTGGCAAGGAGCGCAAGGTCGGAAATCTGCTTGAGGATTTCGTTGGACTGGGCAAAGGTCTTGAGCTCTGCCTTGTAAGCCTCCGATGCAGCGTCCTTTGCATCCCTTACGGTTTTCTTGACCTCTTCCGTTGCATCCTTGTCAGCATCAGGAATGATATCCTCAGGTTTAACCTGAGCCTTCTTTGCATCCATTATCTTGGCTACCAGAGGGTTCTGCATGTTGACAGTAATGTTGTATGAAGCCGGCATCTGTCCGTAGAAATTCATTCCGCCACCCATTGCAGACATCTCACGATAACGGCGCATGAATTCACTCTGGGTAATCAGAAGCGGAGCGGCATTCTCTCCGAGGTTGTCTGCCTGGACATAGTATTCATTATCCGAAGGCATCACTGCACGGAAAATCTCATTGAGGTCATTTCTCTCTGCATCAGAAAGTTCCGGACGAATCTTATCTTCCTTTACGATAAGATTGTCAACGCTGTCGGAGTCAACCCTCGCAAATTTAGCATTCTCGATCTTCGTTTCAAGAAGGTTCACGAAGTGGCTGTCAAGCTGGCAGTCCATCAGAAGCACGTCATAACCCTTCGCCTTTGCGGCCTCGATGTATGAATACTGAGCCTCAGGATCCGTTGCATAAAGGAATACAACCTTCTTGTCCTTGTCTGTCTGCTCTCCCTCGATGGCCTTCTTGTAGTCTTCGATACTGAAATACTTGTCTTCGGTATTCTTAAGGAGAGCAAACTTCATTGCCCTGTCGCAGAATTTCTCTTCAGAGAGCATTCCGTACTCGATGAAGAGCTTGAGGTTGTCCCACTTACTCTCCCACTGCTCCCTTTCGTTCTTGAAGATATCTTCCAGTCTGTCAGCGACTTTCTTGGTTATGTAGGTGGAAATCTTCTTCACGTTTGCATCACTCTGGAGGTAGCTCCTTGAAACGTTCAGAGGAATGTCCGGAGAGTCAATCACGCCGTGAAGGAGCGTAAGGAAGTCAGGAACGATATTGTCAACAGAGTCGGTCACGAACATCTGGTTGCAATAGAGCTGGATCTTGTTGCGGGATATCTCGACATTGTTCTTGATCTTCGGGAAATAGAGGATACCGGTGAGGTTGAAAGGATAATCCACGTTCAAATGGATGTAGAAAAGAGGGTCCTCCTGCATCGGATAGAGGTTGCGGTAGAACTCCATATAGTCCTCTTCCTTGAGATCGGACGGTTTCTTAGCCCAGAGAGGCTCTATCTTGTTGATGACATTGTCCTTGTCAGTATCGACATATTTTCCGTCCTTCCACTCCTGTTCCTTTCCGAACACCACAGGTACCGGCATGAACTTGCAATATTTGTTCAGCAGGCCCTGGATGCGGCCCTTCTCTGCATATTCCTTCTCTTCGTCGTCGATATAGAGGGTAATGACAGTTCCTCTGTCCGCCTTGTCACAAGCTTCCATCTCATAGGCAGGAGAACCGTCGCACGTCCATTTCACAGCCTTCGCTCCTTCCTTCCATGAAAGTGTGGAGATGGTAACCTTCTTTGCAACCATGAATGCTGAATAGAATCCAAGTCCGAAGTGGCCGATGATGCTTGACAGCTGATCCTTGTATTTCTCAAGGAACTCGCCTGCTGAAGAGAAGGCAATCTGGTTGATGTATTTGTCAACCTCCTCCTCGGTCATACCAATACCATTATCTATGATTTTCAACACTTTAGCATCTTCATCGAGCTCAACCCGGACCTGGAGTTCACCGAGCTCGCCCTTGAATTCGCCTGAAGCGGCAAGGGCTTTCATCTTCTGTGTTGCATCGACTGCGTTTGCTACCAGCTCACGAAGGAAGATTTCGTGGTCGGAATAAAGGAATTTCTTGATCACCGGGAATATATTCTCGGTGGTTACACCTATTTTACCTGTTGTTGCCATAATTATGTTTTTTATATTTTTGTTCTTTCATATCCCTCGACTTCGCTCGGGATGACACCTGGAGAATATATCCGGGATGACACCCGTAATGTCAAAATGCGTTCCAACAAAAAAAGACTGACGATTTGTCAGTCTTTTTTATTTATCTGTCATGAAAATTTATCTATACATGAACCTTTTGATACTCATCTTAGGAGTCTTCTCGAAAGGCTCGGAAACTCTTTCTGCCTTTGCAAGCTTGCTGTATGAAGGCATGGATTTGTTCACATCCGCAACGATGGCAGAGAGAACTGCAGTTTCATCAGCTCCGTCATTACTGAGCTTATCGCCATCAAGATATACAAGGGCAACAAGCCTTGCTCCCCTGTCAACAACAACTGATTCAACAACATAAGGCTGATTGTTGACGACAGCCTCAATCTCTTCAGGATAGATGTTCTGACCATTGGCAGAAAGAATCATGTTCTTGCTGCGACCGCGGATAAAGATGTTTCCAGCGGCATCGATTACGCCGAGGTCTCCGGTATTCATCCAGCCATCAGCCGTAAAAGCAGCCTTGGTAGCTTCTTCATTCTTGAAATAGCCGCTCATGATATTGGTACCGCGGGCCTGAATCTCGCCGACGACTTTGAAAGGATCCTCAGAATCGATACGCACCTGAGCACAATCAACAGCTTTGCCGCATGAATGAGGAACGAATGACTGCCATGGAGCATAAGCGAGAAGAGGAGCTGCCTCCGTCATGCCGTAGCCGACGGTAAACGGAAGTTTGAATTTCTTGAACCACTTCTCGACATCCGGATTGAGAGCGGCACCACCCATGATGATGCTTCGCAGATTGCCGCCAAAAGCAGTGAGGAGAGTATTTCTTATCTTCTTGAAAATTAGCTGGTTGACTCCAGGGATTGCAGTCAGCACCTTCATGACTGGTTTGTTCAGGACAGGAAGAACCTTGCTCTTGAAAACCTTCTCCATGACAAGAGGAACCGTAATCATAAGGTATGGTCTGACCTCGGCCATAGCTGCCAGAAGCAGGGCCGGAGTAGGAGTCTTACCAAGGTAATATACGCTTGAGCCTCCGCAGAGAGGATAGATGCACTCGAACATCATTCCGTACATGTGGGCCATCGGAAGCATTGATACAATCTTGTCTCCCGGATATGAAGGAAGGTTGGTCTGGCCGAACTCCACATTCGCGCTGATGCACTCGTATCTGAGCATTACGCCCTTAGGAGCACTTGTAGTACCGGATGTGTAGTTGATGATTGCAAGGTCCTTGTCATTTCCATCAGGATAGCATACATCATCCTTGCCGAATCCATTCGGATATTTGGCCTTGAAAGTATCGTCAATTTTGGAGAATGCTGCTGTGATGTCTTCTTTTGCTGAATACAGAAGGGAGAAATCATTGGTCGAAACAACTGCCTTGACATTTGGCATCTTGTTGATGTCCAGCTTTTTCCATATATCGTTATCGGTCATCAGGGCAATACTCTCCGAGTGGTCCACCAATGCATTGACGCTTTCAGGATGGAAATCCGCAAGAATCGGGACGGCTACCGCCTCATAAGAATTGATTGCGAAAAGGCTGATTCCCCAGCGAGCTGAGTTCTTGGCACAAATGGCCACTTTCATTCCTTTTTTCAAGCCTGCTGCTTCGAAGAATATATGCAGACGGGCAATCTGCTCTGCAGTCTGTCCAAATGTAAATGATTCTCCACGGTAATTGCAAAGCGAAGGTCTGTCCCAATTCTGCTTGACAGCTTCTTCAAAACGTTTTAGATAATGCTTCATAGATATTAGTTTCAAATCGTGCAAAATTAAGCAAAAAAAATGACTCAGCCTTCATATTTCCAATGATTTTGACTAAGTTTGTGGGAAATGGCCAGAGGCAAAATTGACACATTATGAGGAACATACCAATTGTAGCGCTTATATATGATTTCGACGGCACGCTTTCGCCGGGAAACATGCAGGAATTCGGGTTCATCCAGGCCATCGGGAAAAAGCCGGGGGAATTCTGGCAGGAAAGCGATGAGATTGCAATAGGGCAGGATGCCAGCAACATCCTCTCCTATATGAAACTGATGTTTGATGAAGCCCGGGAAGCCGGAATCAAACTGAGGAGAAGCGACTTCAAGAAGTTTGGTAAAAGCATTGAACTTTTTGACGGAGTAAAAGACTGGTTCCGTCTCGTTAATGCCTACGGACGTAGCAAGGGAGTGAAGGTCGAACATTATATCAATTCCTCAGGACTTGCGGAAATGATAGAAGGCACCCCGATAGCCAAGGAATTCAAGAGAATCTTTGCCTGTTCCTTCCTGTACAACAAAGCAGGAGAGGCAGAATGGCCCGGAGTTGCAGTGGACTACACAGCAAAGACTCAGTTCCTTTTCAAGATAAATAAAGGAATACTCAGCATCAGGGACAACAAGCTCGTGAACGAGAGCCAGGCCGAGGAGAACAAGAGGATTCCGTTCCCGCACATGATCTATTTCGGTGACGGAGAGACGGATGTCCCGTGCATGAAGATAGTCAAGATGTTCGGAGGACATTCAATAGCCGTTTACAACCAGAAGAACATCCATAAGAAAGATGTGGCAAAAACTCTGTTCAAGCAGGGACGCGTCAATTTCATCACTCCTGCCGTCTATACGAAGGACAGCAGGACCTACAGGATCGTGTGCGCAATAATAGACAAAATCAAGGCCGATTACTCTCTGGCGCTGCTGGCCAGGAGCAAATAGCCTTGATTTTAGATTTCTCCACGCGCTCCGCTTGTTCGAAATGACAGGTGGAGCGCTTGGTCGAAATGACAGGTGTGTCACTTGGTCTGAGTGACAGGAGGGCGCTACAAACAGTTTACAGTCAGTTTTGCGTAGGCTCTTTCCACCTTGGCGAGGGCTTTTTCAACGGTTTCATCTGTTGCCAGGAGAACACCCACCCTGCGGTGACCTGCGATTTCAGGCTTTCCGAATATCCTGATCTGAACGCCAGGTTCCTCAAGAACTTTATCCAGGTCGCAGAACTCATATTCCTTTGTATTTCCCTCCACTACAATTGCTTTAGATGCCGACGGACCGTAAAATCTGACCTCCGGAACAGGAAGACCGAGGATGGCACGTGCATGAAGGGCAAACTCAGATATATCCTGAGAAATCATCGTAACCATTCCCGTGTCATGAGGACGAGGAGATACTTCGCTGAAAATCACGTCATTGCCAGTCACGAAAAGTTCTACGCCGAAGATACCGTAGCCTCCGAGAGCGTCGGTTATCGCCTTTGCAATGTGCTGAGCCTTTCTCATGGCTTCATAAGTCATCATCTGAGGCTGCCATGACTCACGGTAATCACCATCGACCTGATGATGTCCGATCGGATTGAGGAAAGTCGTACCGGCACAATGGCGGACTGTGAGCAGAGTGATTTCATAGTCAAATTTTACAAAACCCTCAACTATGACCTTTCCGCTGCCGGCGCGTCCTCCCTCCTGTGAGATATGCCATGCGCGGTCGATGTCGTTTTCGCCTTTAATAACGCTCTGTCCGTGTCCCGACGAACTCATAATCGGTTTCACCACGCAAGGGATGCCGATTTCGGATACAGCTTTGTCGAACTCCTCGCGAGTGGAAGCGAAGCGGTATGGGGATGTCGGAAGACCTAGGGTTTCAGCTGCAAGCCGGCGAATGCCTTCACGGTTCATTGTCAGGCGGGTTGCATTTGCAGTCGGAACCACATTGAAGCCATCCTGTTCCAGTTTGACAAGCCTGTCTGTTGCGATGGCCTCGATTTCAGGTATAATGTAATCCGGTTTCTCTTCACGAATAACTGCCTCAAGAGCATCGCCATCAAGCATTGAAAGCACATGCGAACTATGGGCGATGTGCATTGCCGGTGCATTTGCATATTTGTCAAGTGCAACTACCTCAACCCCATAACGCTGGAGTTCGATTGCAACCTCCTTTCCGAGCTCGCCTGATCCGCAAAGAACGGCTTTTTTCCCTGATTTGGTGAACGTTGTTCCGATTTTTGTCATTTTGATTTGATTTTGGTTTATTTATTTAGATGTCTCGACTTCGCTCGACATGACAATCGAAAGCGAAACATGGCAAGTAGTTATTTGCCGTAACGTTTCAGAATGGTTTCCCCGTAGGCATCGATGCGTCTGTCGCGGAAGAACGGCCAGCCCCTGCGGACATACTCAGTCCTGCCAAGGTCGATTTCCACGACCTTGATTCCTTCCTCGTCTTTCCCGAATTCGACAAGCAGTTCTCCCTGAGGGCCGGTTGCAAATGACCTTCCCCAGAACTGGATGCCTTCGGTGTTGCCGCTCGGATCATCTTCATGACCTGTGCGATTGACGGTAATTACAGGGAGCCCGTTAGCGACGGAATGGCCTCTTTGCACAAGCTGCCATGCATCGCTCTGGACCTTCTGCTCCTCAAGAGGGTCTGTCGCAACGCCACCAATGGCTGTCGGGTAAATCAGCATCTGTGCTCCGTTGAGTGCCATGCAGCGTGCTGCCTCAGGATACCACTGGTCCCAGCACACAAGTACTCCTAGTGTGCCAACTGAAGTCTCGACCGGTTTGAACCCGAGGTCGCCGGGAGTGAAATAGAATTTCTCGTAGTAGCAAGGGTCATCAGGGATGTGCATCTTCCTGTATTTGCCTGCTATGGTTCCGTCTTTTTCTATAACCACGGCTGTGTTGTGATATATGCCTGCGGTCCTGCGCTCAAAAAGTGAAAGAACGAGAACGATTCCGAGTTCCTTGGCAAGGGCGCCGAACGTCTCTGTCGAAGGGCCAGGAATAGGCTCTGCAAGGTCACAAAGGGCTGCATTTTCGGTCTGGCAGAAATAA
>SAMEA3663036__coassemble_1050_pt1 | contig 11146 bp, 11 predicted proteins | sample SAMEA3663036__metabat2_high_PE_029 | metagenome-assembled genome bin SAMEA3663036 (sample SAMEA3663036) | pig gut metagenome | biome: pig gut; feature: pig-associated habitat; material: faeces | place: France | collected 2012 | reverse complement strand
TGCGTTGTCCTCCTTCCTCAGTCGGTCATTACCGGGAGGTAACTCCCTCCATCATCAGTCGTCCGCCTTGAACTTCCGGTTTGATTTTAACGAAAGAAGCAGCCTCGTTGGACTGCTTCTCTCCAGCTATAAGAAAACCTTTAAAAGGTTGCTTTCATTACGAAAGTTTGTTGATGTAAACTGCGATACCGCTCTTGAGGTTTGCAGCCTTGTTCTTGTGAATAACACCAATCTTAGCAAGCTTGTCAATCATTGCGTAAACCTTAGGAGCATTTGCCTCTGCTGATGCCTTGTCGGTGGTATTTCTCAACGCACGAATTGCGTTCCTTGTTGTCTTTGCATAATATTTATTATGCAATCTGCGCCTCTCGCTCTGGCGATAGCGCTTGTCTGCTGAAGCGTGGTTTGCCATTGTTCTTATTTTTTATATTTTTTGTAGTGGGTAGGGGAATCGAACCCCTATTGCAAGAATGAAAATCTTGAGTACTAGCCGTTATACGAACCCACCTTGCCAGCCATTTTTATCAAATGGGAGTGCAAAGGTAAGAAATGTTTCTGAATTGACAAATTTTTCTTGACTTTTCTTACCAATTATTTCACTTCTCCTATTTCTCTTCCCTGGCCTTCGCCCATTCAAAAGAGTAGAGAACAGACTCTATCTGCCTGAGATAGTGGCGTTTGTCATATTTCGGAGCATATACGAACGCTTCCATGACAATCATCTCGGTTCCATCCTGATTATAGAACGCATGAGCAACGAAAGGTCCTCCCATATAGTCATTATATACTTCCCAGAAGCCTCTAATCTCCGCGAAGTCCCTTCCCTTGTATTTCATATACTTTATAGATGGCCTTGCAAAGGTGCTGGTCATCATGTAGGTATTTTCGAACATTCCCGGAACATTGTTCTTGAGCATCTCTGCATTTTCCTCAAGAATTTCGTCAAGGCCCATCATCTGCTTTCCTGCAACTACAGGGTATTTATATATAAGTATGCCTTGGCTTGTGAACTGTGTGTCATAGGAAATCCAGATGAAGTTGTCTGTCTGCTTCTTGAGCCTGTAGCCTGAAGGAAAATGTGGAGAACCTCCAACCATGGCGCTTACAACCGGAGCCAGTGCCCTCTCTTCATATTTTTTTGAGTTGATGATTATCCTGTCTCTTTCCGCCTGCTCGAGGGTGGTGATGATCTTGCCGGCATTTTCCTTGAAAAGCTCGAGCGCAGAGTCACTGTCGGCCGCATTGATGCGGATAATGCACTGAGGCGTTGCCCACACGTCCTGCTGCAGGACCATCCCCGGATTGGTTACCTTCGGGCTGATATTCAGGATGATAATGTTCCTGTGAATCTGGAACATGCTTCCGAAACCTCCCGGAGCGACATTCACAAGCGAGTACAGAGGCTCCCTCTGAGGCAGGTACGGGCAGTCGGCAGCCAGAGTGTCCCTTATTGCAGTCCCGACGGCACCTTCCCAGTCTGCCTTGTCGATTACTACGATGACTTCGCCGGCCTTTCCGCTTACGTTCGGAAGCAGAGCTTTCTTACGTCCCCCGCATGAAACCATGGCAAGAATGCAGATGGCCATGACCATATAAGATATTATCCGTTTCATATATATGTAAAGGTATATTGGTTAATCACAACATTTTGAAAAGCCTTGCGATATCGTTGCCGAAGGCAAGGAACATCAGACCGAATATGAGCAGCATCCCGACAATCTGCATTGCATACATGAATTTGTCGCTTGGCTTGCGTCTTGTAATCATCTCATACAGAGTGAATACGATATGTCCTCCGTCCAGTGCCGGGACAGGCAGCAGGTTCATCACACCCAGCATGATTGAGAGCAGGGCAAGAATGTTGAGGAATTCGTACCAGTTCCACTTCGAAGGGAAAATCTGCCCCATCGCAATGAAACTTCCCACGGATTTGTACGCCCCAGTGCTCGGAGTCGCCACCAGTTTCAAATCCTGAAGATAGCCTCCTATTGTCTTGAATGTCAGGGAAAAACCGGCAGGAATTGCGCTCATAAAATTATATTCTTTCGTCTTGACGGGCGGCATGGCCAGCTGTACGCCAAGCATTCCGAGCGAGTCCACCTGAAGATCCATGCAGAGCGTGTCGGCCCCGCGGACAATCTCGGTCTCAATCTGCCTTGATGCATTTTCCCTCAAAATCCCTCGGGCATCCTGCACGAACCTGACCGGACGTCCGTCCAGCGCCACAATCCTGTCGCCCTGGCCGATTCCCGCCTCCGAGTTCACCGAAGAAGAAGGAACGGCCGAAATTGTGAACGGAATCGCAATGTCGAACATGCCCGGAGTATTGAGCACCTGCGGAAGCATGCTGTGGTCGATGTAGATATCAAGCGTGTCTGTTCCCCTGAGCACTCTTGCCTTCCTTGCAGTCTGCCTTGCGAGGTCTGCCTGAAGCATGCCGAAATTCTCCGGCACATAGTCATCGAAACTCAGGATACGGTCGCCGCTGCGGAAGCCCATGTCGTATGCCAGATCATTGACATAGATGTAGTTGTCTTCGTTGCTGTAGTAGCTCGTTCCCCATTTCATCAATATGCCGGAATATATTGCGATGGCAAGGATGAAATTGAAAAGCACTCCTCCGGCCATTACAAGCAGCCTTTGCCATGCCGGCTTTGTCCGGAATTCCCATGGCTGGGGTTCGTGTTTGGTGAATTCGGTGTCCATCGACTCGTCCACCATGCCGCATATTTTGCAATAGCCTCCGAGGGGAAGCCAGCCTATTCCGTACTCGGTCTCTCTGGATGCGAGTTTCGGAAAGAGTTTGCTGAACCAGCCGCTCTTTGTGCTGAGCAGTTTGAACCCTCCGGCATCGAAGAAGAGGAAGAACTTGTCAACCCTTATGCCGAAAATCTTTGCAAAAGTGAAATGCCCCAGTTCGTGTATCGCAATAAGCAGCGAAAGGGCGACAATAAGCTGCAGTGCCTTTATCAATACTGTCATTGTTTCTGATGAATTCGCCTGCCCTCCTGCCTGTCAATGAGTTCTGACGCTTTGGCGAGGACGGCATCGTTTGTTCTGAAAATTGTATCCAGGTCGCACGCCTTATCAAAATCCGAGCCATTCATGCACTCGGAAACGATGTCCGTGATGGTGTAGAACCCGATTCTGCCTTTAAGATAGGCTGCGACAGCCGCTTCGTTGGCTGCATTCATGATGCATGCCATATTGCCTCCCTTGTCCAAAGCCATGTACGCCAGGTCCAGTGACGGAAATCTCTCCCTGTCCGGAGCGAAGAAAGAAAGGCTGCCGAGCTCGGCGAAATCGAGTTTCTTGTTGGAAAGTGTCATCCTGTGCGGAAAGCAGAGCGCAAACTGAATGGGTTCCCTCATGTCGGGATGTCCCATCTGTGCTATCACAGCCCCGTCGGCATATTCAACCATGGAATGGATGATGGACTCGGGGTGGATGACCACGTTGATCTTGTCTCCGGGAGTTCCGAAAAGCCACCTTGCCTCTATGATTTCCAGACATTTGTTCATCATGGTTGCGGAGTCTATGGTTATCTTTGCTCCCATGTTCCATTTCGGGTGCTTCAGGGCCTGCCCCGGTGTCGCCCTCGCAATCTGCTCCTTTGTCCATGTTCTGAAAGGGCCTCCGGATGCCGTGAGGTGGATTTTTTCGATATCCGCTCCTGCCGACCCCATGAGACACTGGAAGATGGCGGAGTGCTCGGAATCCACCGGCAGAATCTTCGCCTTGTATTCCATGGCCATTTCCATGACTGTCTGTCCTGCGGCAACGAGGGTTTCCTTGTTGGCCAGGGCGATTGTCTTGCCCGCCTTGATTGCTGCCACCGTGGATGCCAGCCCGCTGAATCCGACCATTGAGGTGAGGACGATATCGATGTCTTCGCTGGTGACAAGGTCGCAGACCGATTGCATTCCCGCAAATACCTTTACAAAATGTGGCCTGAGGGCCTGACTGACCTCCTCGTATTTTTCTTCGTTACAGATTACGACATTGTTTGCATTGAACTCAATCGCTTGATTGATAAGAAGTTCGCTGCTGTTGTTGGCTGTGAGCAGCTCAACCTCGAAAAGGTCGGGGTGCTGTCTTATCACGTCCAGTGCCTGTGTGCCTATCGATCCTGTTGACCCCAGGATGGCTATATGTCTTTTTTCCATAATTATGCGATTAGAAACTTATGTACGATGTAGGGTCGATGCTCTGGCCGTTGTGCCACAATTCGAAATGCAGGTGTGGTCCGGTTGTCGTCGTGCCTGTGTTCCCGAGAAGGGCTATAGGTGTGCCGGCCGTGACTTTGTCTCCCGTCTTCTTGAGCAGTTTTTCGTTGTGCCGGTAGATTGAAATGATGTCGCCGCTGTGCTGAATCTGGATGCTGTTACCTGTTTCTTCGTTCCATTGTGCTGAAATTACTGTGCCGTCCAGAACTGCCTTCACCACCGATCCGCTTGGTGCAGTTATGTCTATATATGGGTGAAAATCAGGGTCATATCCTTGAGAAATGACTCCTTTCACAGGTGTGAAGAAATGCATGCCCTCGATTGGGAGCGCCCTCTTTGCCCGTGATGAAATCTCGAACTGTTCCTCCTGCTTGACCTGCTGGCGCAGAAGGGAATCCTGTTTCTGAAGGGCCGTCGCATCTGTTGGAACGACTTCCGCTTTCCTGGCATTGATGATGCTGTCGATTTTCAATGGCTCACGTCCTTCGACCGTCCTCCTGAGATTTTCTGAATATAATTCCCATTTATATATCTCATTTTCAAGGGAATCCACCTTTATGGCATTCTGGATGGCAGCTCTTTTTGAACCCTCGTCAGGATAGCCCGGGATAAAAACGCGGACAGGTGTGTATGCCACAATGGCAAAAATCGCAGCTGAGAATATGACCACCACGCTGACGATTGCAACCAGGAAACTTGCTCTGGAAAAATGCAGTGTCAGGAATTGTTCATGAGTCTGGTCATCAATAAGTGCGAGCCTGAAATTCCGCACTTTATGCTCTTTGTGCTCCTTGGATTTATTGTTATGTTTATTGTTCAGTGCCATAATTTTTATAACTTTGTCCCCGATATGGACAGGCTAATTGGCATAGATTACGGACGGAAAAGGGTCGGACTTGCAGTCAGTGACCCGCTCGGAATTTTTGCCTCTGCCCTTGAAACGGTACAGACTGCAAAGATAATAGAATATCTCAGAAATTACTCAGAAAAAGAGAATGTATCCGCTTTTGTGGTCGGTATGCCGCAGAATATGAACGGTGCTCCTTCAGAGGCTGCGAAGGATGTGAAGGCATTTCTGGTTCAGCTTGAGAAGGCATTTCCCGGAGTCCCGATTCATCTTGAAGATGAGCGTTTCACCTCCGTCCTGGCCCATCGCGCAATGATTGACGGAGGCATGAAAGCCTCGGATCGCAGGGACAAGGAGTCCGTGGACAAAATCAGCGCTGCAATCATCCTCCAGAGCTATATGGACAGGACTTCAGGCTCGAATTTTGCTTATGACCCGGCTCTGGTCCCGGATACCATGACCTCCAAGGTTTCGGGCCGCAGACGCCGCAAATGATACGGTAACATTCTGTAAATTAAAATAATATATATTATAATGATACTTCCGATTTATTTATATGGTTCCGAAATCCTGAGGAACCAAAATGTTGACGCCGACCTCACGGACAAGGAAGGTCTGGCAAGTTTCATCGCCGACATGAAGGACACTCTCAAGGAAGCTGACGGATGCGGACTTGCCGCGCCTCAGGTTGGAGTGAACAAGAGGATACTCATCGTGGACGGGACTGACCTTGCCGACACTTATGATTACCTGAAGGATTTCCGCCGTACGATGATCAATCCGGTCATTGTCGAGGAAAGTGAGCAGACATGCGAATATTCAGAGGGCTGTCTCAGCGTGCCCGGCATCTATGCCGAGGTGACACGCCCTTCGGTAATCAAGGTCGAGTATTATGACGAGAATCTCAACAAGGTAACCGAAGAGTTCAAGGGCTTTGCCTGCCGTATGGTCCAGCACGAGATGGACCACCTTGACGGAAACCTCTTTGTGGACCGTGTTTCTGCCATCCGTCGCAAAATGATTGCCCGCAAGCTCCAGGGAATATCAAAGGGAGCTGTCAAAACCCGTTATAAATCAAAAAGATAATTGATATGGGAGCATTTCACGCTTATGATATCAGAGGAATCTGGAATGTGGATTTCGACAGGGAGACCGCCTATAAGGTAGCATATTTTCTCCCTGAACTTCTTGCAACGGACAAAGTTGCAGTGGGAAGGGATTGCCGTGTTTCATCAGATGAAATACATCAGGCTGTTCTTCAGGGAATTACAGATGCAGGTGCCGATGTCTATGACCTTGGTCTGACGACAACCCCGGCAGTATATTTCGCAACTGCAAATTATGGATTCAAGGCTTCGGTACAGATTACCGCCTCGCACAATGGACCGCAGTACAACGGTATGAAGGTCTCGACAGAAAATGCACGTGCAGTGGGCTATGATGCAGGTCTGAAGACCATCAAACAGTGGATCGACGAGGGTAAACCGACTCCTGCAGCCGAAACCAAGGGGCAGGTTCATCAGATGAACATTTATAAGGACTATCTTGATTTCCTGCTGAAATACAAGGAGGACTACAGCAATCTGAACATCGCCATGGACCTTTCCAATGGAATGGCAAATCTCTTCGCGCGTCCCGTTTTCGGCGACCAGCCTCACTATCTCTTCGAAGGAATGGATGGAAGGTTCCCGAATCATGAACCTAACCCGTTGATACAGAAGAATGTGGAAGCTTTGAAGGAACTGGTTCGGAAAACCGGGGCAGATGTCGGCGTAATCTATGACGGGGATGCGGACAGGGTGATGTTCGTGGATGAGAATGCCCGTTTCATTTCTCCTGACCTGATGATTGCAGTGCTCGGACAGTATTTCCTTGTGGAAAGAGGTGAAAAGGGACTTGTCCTTCAGGATATCCGCTCCAGCAAGGCTGTCGGCGAGTATCTCGCACCGCTTGGCGGAGAAATGCGCACATGGAAGGTAGGTCGTGCATTCGCTGCCGAGAGGCTTCGTGAAATAGACGGCGTGTTCGGAGGCGAACTTGCCGGCCACTATTATTTCCGTGATTTCTTCTATTCTGACAGCGGAATGCTCGCTTCTATCCTGATTCTCAATGTGATAAGCAAACTCAAGAAGGAAGGAAGAACACTCAGTCAGCTCATATCGGAGATTGAAAAATACCAGAATTCCGGAGAAATCAACTTCCGCCTTGAAGACAAGGCCGGGGCTATGGACGCCGTGAGGGACATGTTCATGAGTGCGGAGAAGCACACCGCTTATATGGATTTTGATGGCTACAGAGTTGAATTCCCGCAGTGGTGGTTCAATATCAGGCCTTCAAATACAGAACCTTACCTGCGTTTTATTTGCGAAGCGACATCTAAGGAACTCCTGGATGAGAAGATACAGGCAGTAAGGGACCTTCTCACTTCAAAATTCGGAGCGGAATAGGATGAGGAGGTTCGGATTTTTAATGGCAGCCTGCATGATAATGCTTTTCAGGAGCTTTCATGCAGGCGCTGTCGTTCCTCAGAGGATCGATACAAGCAGGATTCAGCTCCAGATTCCGAGACTTTTTCTCCAAAGTGTGAAGTCGCTGGAGATTTCTCCGTCCGATCCCATCGATACCCTTGATACCGTAAACGAACATGTCAAGGTGATTCTTTTCGGAGACAATACCTGGAGATATTATAAAACTCCTGATTTCAAGGCACTTGCGGGTGTCTTTGATGAAAACTGGAACAATGTTGATTCCAATCCTTACAAGCTATCTCTGGAAAATCTCCCATATTCCTGGTCCATCTGGCTTGTGGATAGTCTCAGCCAGTACCACTGCCCTTATCAGGGGGATGTATATTATAGAGGTAAATTCGGTATAAGGAGGGGACGCCGTCACCAGGGAGTCGATATCCCTTTGAAGACCGGGGAACCGGTACATGCGACTTTTACCGGCAGGGTGAGGGTATCCAAATATCTGGGAGGATATGGAAATGTGGTGATAATCAGGCATGAAAACGGACTTGAGACTTTCTATGGGCATCTTTCAGAAAGGAAGGTCGGGGAAAATGAGTGGGTAAATGCCGGGGATGTCATTGGACTCGGTGGCTCGACCGGCCGCTCGACCGGTCCGCATCTTCATTTTGAAACCCGTTACAAGGGCTTTGCCTTTGATCCCCAGTGGCTTATCGACTTCAAGACTGGAGACCTGCGTCACCGGCTCTTCGTCCTGAAGAAGAAGTATTTCAGTCCGTACAGCAATTATGAGCAGGATTTTGAAGATGAATTCAAAAACGAGGAGGATGACAGGAGGGAAGAAGCTGAAAGGGCGGCAATGAGATTCCACACGGTCAAGTCAGGAGATACTCTCGGCAGGATTGCAATCAACAACGGGACGACTGTAAGTGCCATCTGCAAGCTCAATGGCATCAAGCCGGATACTGTCCTGAAAATAGGCCGTAAACTTCGTGTGAAATAGCCACCTGCTTCCACCTGAGCAGAAAATCAAGAAAAATATCCGATTAACGAGATATTTATATATTTTTGCAAACTTTTTCGGAAGATTATTATTGGTAAATATATGGAAATTAGAAACATCGCAATCATCGCCCACGTTGACCATGGAAAAACCACCCTGGTTGACAGGATGATTTATCAGGCGCGTCAGGCACGCGAGCAGGAGAAGTTGGGAGAACTGATCCTCGATAACAATGACCTCGAAAGGGAAAGAGGTATCACAATCCTTGCAAAAAACGTATCAGTTACATATAAGGGAGTGAAAATCAATGTGATAGACACTCCGGGCCATAGCGACTTCGGAGGCGAGGTCGAGCGCGTGCTCAACATGGCTGACGGTGTCCTTCTGCTTGTGGACGCATTTGAAGGCTGCATGCCGCAGACAAGGTTCGTGCTTCAGAAAGCAATTGAGATGGGCAAGAAACCGGTTGTGGTGATAAATAAGGTTGACAAGCTGAACTGCCGTCCGGATGAGGTTCAGGAAGAGGTTTTCGACCTGATGTTCTCTCTCGGGGCAACTGAGGACCAGCTTGATTTCAAGACTGTTTACGGAAGTGCAAAGCAGGGATGGATGTCCTATGACTGGAAACAGCCGACAAACGACATCACTGCTCTTCTCGATACGATTCTGGAGGTGATTCCTGCTCCTGAAAAGAATGAAGGAACTCCGCAGATGCTGATTTCGTCTCTCGAATATTCTCCTTACGTGGGACGGATTGCAGTCGGAAGGGTTACCAGAGGTGCCCTCACTGCAGGCATGAACATCACTCTCTGCAAGAGATATGACATTCAGGAAAAACAGAAAATAAAGGACCTGATGATTTTTGACGGCCTCGGAAAGACCAAGGTGGATACGGTTGAGTGCGGGGATATCTGCGCCGTTGTCGGCATCGAAGGTTTCGAGATCGGCGATACCATTGCTGACTGGGAAAATCCTGAGCCGCTTCCTCCGATCGAGGTCGATGAGCCTACGATGAGCATGCTCTTCTGCATCAACAACTCTCCGTTCTTCGGACGTGAGGGCAAGTTCGTCACTTCCCGTCACCTCAAGGAGCGTCTTGACAAGGAGCTTGAGAAGAACCTTGCACTCAGGGTGAAACCGGGCCCGAATGCCGATTCATTCATCGTTTACGGAAGGGGAGTCCTCCATCTTTCTGTCCTGATTGAGACAATGAGGCGTGAAGGTTTTGAACTTCAGGTTGGCCAGCCTAAGGTCCTCGACAAGACAATCAATGGACAGAGGTGCGAGCCTATAGAAAATCTTACAATCGAGGTGCCTGAGGAGTTTGTCGGAAAGGCCATTGAAATGGCAACCAGACGTAAGGGAGCCCTCATCCAGATGGAAAACAGGGGCGACAGGACGCATCTTGAGTTCGACATTCCTGCACGTGGCCTCATGGGTCTCAGAAGCAACCTTCTCACTGCAACCCAGGGAGAGGCTGTCGTTGCCCACAGGTTCAAGGGTTATGAACCGTACAAGGGAGAGATCGAGCGCAGGACAAACGGTTCCCTCGTTTCGCTTGAGACCGGACTTTCCGTTGCTTACTCTATGGATAAGCTTCAGGACAGGGGACGTTTCTTCATCGAGCCGGGAGTTGACATCTATGCCGGACAGGTTGTCGGCGAGCATACTCGCGAAAGAGACCTCAATATCAATATCTGCAAGACCAAGAAGCTGACCAACATGCGTGCTTCGGGAAGCGATGACAAGGTGATGCTTCCTCCTCCGATTGTTTTCTCTCTCGAGGAGGCTTTGGAGTATATTCAGGAGGACGAACTTGTTGAGGTAACCCCTAAGTCGATGAGAATCAGGAAAATAATCCTTGACGAAATTGAACGCAAGCGTCGTGGAAATGTAGCTGAGGAATAGTTCCCTCGGGCCCGTTTGGCAGAAAAATAGTTTTTAAACTGAAAAAGTTTGAAAGTTTCGAAAGTTTTCTTTACCTTTGCGGGCTCAAAATCTATTTTTAGGGTTGATGGACGTAAAACTTGAAATACCTTTGAATGGATTGACTTGTGGGCAGACTCGTTTCTGCTGGCAGGTTGGGAAGGAGTTCTTTGAGTCTTTTGGCAATTCTGAAATATTCGGTGCAGCTCTTGAGGTGGAAGCTCTGGTAGGCAAGCAGGGAAGAAATGTGATGGTCAGCGGCAATGCTTCCGGAAGCGTAACGGTCGAATGTGACAGATGCCTTGAGGATTTGCAGATTCCGGTCTGTGCTGATTTCGAGCTTGAAATCAGGTTCGGGGATGGAGAGGATGAGCAGCAGGAAGACGGACGTGAGATTCTGTATGTTCCTGGGACTGATACTGAAATGGATCTGGGGCAGATAGTATATGACTATGTATGTCTGTCGCTGCCGATTCAGAGGGTTCACCCGGAAGGGGAATGCAATCCGGATGCAGTAAGGTTCCTCGGAATGGAAACCGAGGAGGATGCCCCGGATGAGGCTCCTGAGCAGAACAATCCTTTTGCAGCGTTGAAAGGACTCTTTGGAGAAAACTAAGATAATTAAGTTTCGCATTTAGCGAAACTACCATATTTAGAGACCTTTAGGTCGTGGGTA
>SAMEA3663036__coassemble_1048_pt1 | contig 11155 bp, 9 predicted proteins | sample SAMEA3663036__metabat2_high_PE_029 | metagenome-assembled genome bin SAMEA3663036 (sample SAMEA3663036) | pig gut metagenome | biome: pig gut; feature: pig-associated habitat; material: faeces | place: France | collected 2012 | reverse complement strand
GTAAAAGACGGCGAGAGCATCGAGAAAGCTCTTAAGAAATTCAAGAGGAAATTCGAGAAAACAGGTGCTATCCGTGAGCTCCGTGCAAGGAAGACTTTCGTAAAACCGTCTGTAAAGAGAAGAACTGAGATCCAGAAAGCGATCTACGTTCAGAAAATGCAGCTTCAGGACGAGCAGTAGTTCAGAAGATATTGTATGGATTGTCGAGCAGGAAAAGAGTTGTACGAAAGGGACAACCGCTTGCAGTCTAAAACTTTATAATTAAGTTTTTTATTCTATGTACGCAATTGTTGATATTGCAGGCCAGCAGTTCAAAGTAGAGGCCGGAATGGAAATCTTCGTAAACCGCCTTGCGGCTCAGAAGGGTGCAGCTGTCGAGTTCGACAAAGTGCTCCTTATCGACGAAGAGGGAACAGTAAAGGTAGGTGCACCTTATGTTGATGGTGCAAAAGTTATCGCAACAGTACTCGACGACACCTGCAAAGGTGACAAAGTTCTTGTTTTCAAGAAAAGACGTCGTAAAGGTTACCAGAAACTGAATGGTCACCGTCAGTATCTTACTAAACTTCAGATCAATACGATCGCTTAATCATTGAGGAGGAATAATTATGGCACATAAAAAAGGCGTCGGTAGTTCCAAGAACGGTCGTGAGTCACATAGCAAACGACTCGGTATCAAGAAATTCGGTGATCAGGCAGTAAAGGCGGGCAACATTCTTGTACGTCAGAGAGGAACTGTTCACAACCCTGGTCTGAATGTCGGAATGGGTAAAGACCACACTCTTTACGCACTGATTGACGGAAGGGTTAGCTTCCGCAAGAAAGCTGACAACAAATCTTATGTCTCGGTTCTTCCATTTGAGAACTAAGACTCGGGTTTGCAACCAAGATAGAGGACTGATTACCCCGAGCAGGGTTTCAGTCCTCTTTTTTTAAGGAAAACAATTAATTACTATCATATCATGCTGACACTCAAGTTGCTCCGCGAAAATCCGGAGTTTGTCATCAAGAAACTGGCTGTCAAGAATTTTGATGCAGCCGCAATCGTTGAAAAAATCAATGCTCTTGACCAGAGCAGACGCTCACTTCAGGCGGAGCTTGACTCATGCCTTGCTGAGCAGAAAAAGAAAGCCGCTCTCATCGGCGGTCTGATGAAAGAAGGCAGGAAGGAAGAAGCTGAGGCTATAAAGGCTGAGGTCGCTGCCCTCAAGGCAAAGTCTTCTGAACTCGACAGAAAATCCCAGGAGAACAACTCGGAGCTCGAATCTCTTCTTGTACTTCTTCCAAATATGCCTTGTGACCAGGTTCCTGAAGGAAAGGGCGCGGAGGACAACGTAGTGGTGAAAATGGGTAACGAGATTCCTGAGCTCGGACCGGATGCGCTTCCTCACTGGGAGCTCGCAAAGAAGTTCGACATCATCGATTTTGACCTTGGAGTAAAGCTCACAGGTGCAGGTTTCCCGGTCTATAAAGGAAAGGGTGCCCGTCTCCAAAGAGCCCTCATCAACTACTTCCTTGACATCAATACAAAGGCAGGCTATCTTGAGGTTGAACCTCCTGTCATGGTGAATGAGGCTTCAGGTTTCGGTACAGGCCAGCTCCCTGACAAGGAGGGGCAGATGTACCATGCCAATCTTGATAATTTCTATCTTGTACCTACTGCAGAGGTTCCTGTGACCAACATATACAGGGATGTCATACTCGGAAACAATGATTTCCCAGTGAAGATGACCGCCTATACCCCTTGCTTCCGTCGTGAGGCCGGATCTTATGGAAAGGATGTCCGCGGACTTAACCGTCTGCACCAGTTCGACAAGGTTGAGATTGTTCGCATCGAAAAGCCTGAGGATTCCTATGCCGCCCTGGATGATATGATCGCCCATGTCGAGGCTATTGTCAAGTCCCTCGGACTTCCGTACAGGATTCTCCGTCTTTGTGGAGGTGACATGAGTTTCACTTCTGCAATCACCTATGATTTCGAGGTTTATTCGGCAGCCCAGGGAAGGTGGCTTGAGATTTCTTCTGTTTCCAATTTCGAGTCATACCAGGCCAATCGCTTGAAACTCAGATATAAGGATGCTGATGGAAAGACACAGCTTGCCCACACTCTCAACGGCAGTTCACTTGCTCTTCCGCGCGTGGTTGCCGCCCTGCTTGAGAATAACCAGAAAGATGGCAGGATCTGGATTCCTGAGGCCCTCCGTCCTTATACCGGATTTGATTATATCGATTAGTGAAAATAATAGGAATCGACCCCGGAACGAATATTCTGGGATACGGAATAATTGAAGTAGAATCTAAACACCCTCATTACGTCGATATGGGGGTGTTTGATTTGCGTAAAATACACGACCCTTTCGAGAAGCTTGCCAACATCTTTTCCGGAGTGGATGAACTTCTCGCTGAACATCAGCCCGATTATCTTGCAGTGGAGTCTCCCTTCTACGGAAAGAACGCCCAGGTCATCCTCAAGCTCGGTCGCGCCCAGGGTGCAGCCCTCACTGCAGCGGTCATGCGTGGAATCCCTGTAGCTGAATATGCTCCCCGGAAGGCAAAAATTGCTATCTGTGGCAATGGAGCGGCTTCAAAGGAGCAGGTGAGCATGATGATTCAGAAAACCCTCAAGGTGGAACTTGACCCGAAATATCTCGATGCAACCGATGCTCTGGCAATAGCGCTTTGCCATTATTACCAGCTCACAAATCCTCTGGCAGCAGCCTCCGGAAGCAGCAGCTGGAAGAGTTTTCTTGAGCAGAATCCGGACAGAATAAAAAAGTAAGAAAAAAAGTCCTTTCAGGATTAAACCTCAAAGGTACGTTGTTGTCTAATGCATTCGGATTTACAAAAAATTGATAAAGATGTATTCTCTTAAACGATGTATTCTGACATGCAGCCTCGTGCTTATCTGCCTTCTTGCAGGTGCCCAGGGCTCATTTTCAGTGAAACTTAAACTTGTTGAAGCAAAATCAGGCGAGCCTGTCGGCTTTGCAACCGCATCCCTCACACGCAGTGGGGAGAAAAGCCCTGTCAAGTATGTACTTACTGACGACAAGGGAGAGGCAACCCTTACCAAAGTCGGGAAAGGCACATATCTCCTGCGTGCGGAACTGATGGGTTATAAGACTCATGAACAGACAATTACGGTTGAGAAGACGATTGACCTCGGACAGATTAAGATGGAAGATGACGTAAAAGTTCTGGATGCCGCAAGCGTTTCAGCCGTTGGTAACCCTATTATCGTTAAGAAGGATACCATTGAATACAATGCATCTTCGTTCAAGACCACCGACAATGATGCGCTGGAGCAGCTTCTGAAAAAGCTTCCCGGCATCGAAGTGGGATCTGACGGAAAAATCACTGCAAACGGTGAGGAAATCAAGAAAATCACCATCGACGGCAAGACATTCTTCCTGGATGACCCTTCGCTCGCTTCCAAGAATATTCCTGCAAAGCTTGTTGAGAAGGTCAAAGTCGTAGAGAAAAAGTCTGACCAGGCGATGTTCACCGGTATAGATGACGGCGAAGAGGAGACTGTAATCGACCTCTCACTCAAGCCGGGAATGATGAAAGGCTGGTTCGGAAATGTTTCTGCCGGCGGCGGACACGACCTTCAGCAGACCTGGGCTGACGGAGACTGGCGTTATCAGGGTGCGGCAATGGTAGGCCGTTTCACCGACAAGAGCCAGATCAGCATCATCCTCAATGGCAACAATACCAACAACCGTGGCTTCAATGACATGGCAGGCAGCATGATGGGCAATATGCGAGGCGGCGGTGGCGGCATGGGCCGTGGTGGCGGATTCTTCGGCAACAGCACCGGTATCACCACATCATGGATGGGCGGAGCCAATGGTGCATTCACCCTGCTGGACGGTGACATGGACCTTGCCGGCAACTACCTCTACAACGGAACCATCATGTCGGTCCTCGAGCAGAGCAACAAGATAACATACCTTGACGGCGGAGACCAGCTCATATATGACAACGGCGGTCCGGAATATTTCGGAAACAACCCGGGCTATGGCTACAGCCGCACCCTAACACAGGGACATAGGCTCGGAGTCAGACTCGAACATAAATTCAGCGAAAACACCTCCATCCTCTTCGAACCCCAGGTAAATTTCGGAGGTGGAAACTACAATGAATATTCAGATTTCACAACCAGCCGATATTCGGCTGGAACAGGCCTGACATCGAGGACGAATGAAGGATTCAACTCCACCATGGGATACAACAACAACTGGACGACAAGCGGCTACCTGCTCCTGCGACAGAAACTGGGAATCCCCGGAAGGACCATTTCGGCAAATGTAAGGTACAGTTTCTCCGGAAACAAGCTCCGCGATGCTCTGAATCAGTCACTTACAAAAAACTACATGGACGACGGGATTTCACCTGCAAGTCGGGATATAGTGAACCAGAGGATTAACAGCAGGGCCAACAGCCAGAGCATCAACGCCCGCCTGTCCTACACCGAGCCCCTCGGAAATGGGTTCTATCTGGAGGCAACCTACAATTACAGATGGAACAGAAGCAGCAGTGTAAAGGATACTTATGATTCCGGTTATATCGATCCGGATGATTTCACCATAGCAAACCACCCATATAATCCTGATGGCGAGGTTCGCAATGCAACCTATTCGAGCGACATTTTGAATGTCAGCCAGAACCATAATGCCGGAGTGAACCTTCAATATCAGAAAGGAAAGCTCAGACTTCAGGTCGGAGCTTCGGTCCAGCCGACCACAACCCATAACAAGACTGTATCCGGAACGGCGGTTGATACCACATATACGGTGTGGAACTGGTCTCCTCAGGCCATGTTCAGCTATGAGTTCAACGACAATGCCGATATGCGTTTCTTCTATCGCGGACGCTCTTCACAGCCTTCAACATCACAGTTGATGCCTGTTCCGGACAATTCGAATCCTCTCAGCGTTCAGTTCGGTAACCCTTACTTGAAGCCATACTTCAATCACAGCCTACGTGGACATTTCGGCTACACCAACAAGGAGACCTTCTTCTCAATCAGGGGAATGTTTAATGCCGGCATGGTTCAGAACCCGATAACCAGTGCAATCTGGTACGGAAACAACGGGGCGCAGTATTCGATGCCGATGAACGGACCTCTCACCGGAAATGCAAGCCTGAATTTCTTCCTGAACAGCCCGATTGCAAAATCGAATTTCTCGATTATGAATATGTTCAGGGCAAGTTTCTCGCAGTCAGCATCTTATGTCGGAAACGGAAGTTTCAGGACTGATGATTATTACGACCCTGCAACTGCAATATTCAAGTATGAGCAGTTCAACGATGATTTCTTCGAACATTCAAAACCAGGTTCAGCCCAGCTTGATTTCAGCGACTGTTTTGCAAGAAACGACATCCAGAACGTCTCGTTCACTGAGCGCCTGAGCTTCAGATTCAATGCAGACATAGTCGAGCTCAGCCTTGCTGCCCGCACTATCTGCAACAAGAGCTGGTACACTGTACAGGAATCCCAGAAGGCAAGATGGAACAACCAGGCTTCCTTCTCGATGAACTGGAACATTCCAGGTGGAATCACTCTTGCTTCGGACATCAATTACAACTGGTACAACGGATATTCGACTCCTCAGAAAGACGAGTATGTCTGGAACGCCGAACTTTCAAAACTGCTGTTCAAGAATACCTTCACCCTTTCAATCAAGGCCTATGATATCCTGAACCAGTCGAAGAACCTTTCCATCACTGATGCATCCAACTACCATCAGGAAGTGCGCAACAACACCCTGGGCAGATACATAATGCTCTCACTCACATACCGTTTCGGAAATTTCGGCGGAAATAGAATGGGCGGAAGAGGCCCAATGGGTGGCGGAAGACCTCCTATGGGACCTCATCCGGGCAGGTAGCCTTCGATGTCTTCGGAATTATCTGCGGATGAGAAGCCGTACGGCAAGAGCCATCAGCAGCAGAATGAAAACGAAGGTACAGACCCTTCCTGTTATATCCCCGTGCGCGACGAAAAATGTTATATCGTCCCTCACGGGGATTTTCCCTTCAAGGGTACAGGCTTCCCACCATGGGGTAGAAGCCACTATTTTTCCGCCTGGACTGATGATGGCGCTGATTCCGGTATTTGCACACCTGGCAATGGCACGGCGTGTTTCGATTGCCCTGAGACAGGCATAGTGCAGATGCTGTCTGTAGCCCGGCGTATCTCCCCACCATGCGTCATTGGTGATGATGGTCATGAGCCTTGCTCCCTTTCTGACATAGCCTGTGTAATATTCCGGATAGACTGATTCATAGCAGATTGCGCAGCCGACAGGAAGGCTTCCGGCCTTGCTTTCCACGTGCAGGAGGCTTATGTCTCCCTGCCCGATGCACCGCCCCATTACTCCGCCGAGCATATCGTCTATCGGACAGAATAGGGCTGGATATGGAGTCTTTTCTACAGCCACCACAAGTTTGTTCTTGTGGAAAATCTCAGTCCTGAGGCTGCCGTCGGTCATCAGGGCCGAGTTGTGCGATTCCACCCATAGACCTTCCCCTACACGCCTTGCTGTTTTGGATGGCGGCAGGGCAGACTTGATGTATTCGTAGCTTGATGCTCCGAAAAGCATGTTCACGTCGGGGTAGTTTTCAAGAAATCCGGTAATATTCCTCCAGGTCCGGCTCCTGCCAAAGTCTCCTGCAATCACGTCCGAAGTGAAGGTTTCCGGAGCAAGGATGAGCAGGGCGCCGTCATCGGCCTTCCTGTCTTCAAGTCCCTTTTGGACCATGGAAAGCAGGAGGTTATTCTGCTCCTGCTGGCTCATTGCCTCGAATTTGTGATAAGGATCGATATTGGGCTGTATCATCATGACATTCAGGCCGTTGTCGCTGTCCATGCTGTCATCATATTGCCTTCCGATTACTGGCGACACTGCAAGAGGCAGGATGAAAGCCACTGCAAGAGAGGAAAGGGATGCAGCCTTTGCCTTCCGATTGAAACAGTTCCATCTGCCGTCGGACAGCACACACATGAGCCCGAAGACAGCGAGGTTGCAGGTCCATATCCAGAGCGACCCCCCGAGCAGACCGGTGAACTCATACCACTGCACTGCCCATGTGCTGCGTGCAAAGGCATTGCCGAGCACCAGCCATGGCCATGAAATCTCCGCATCGAAGTAGAACCTCTCCCATGCTATCCATGCTGCTGCCAGGAAAATGTATGGAAGGGCCCCGCTGAAACGCTTCTTGCCAAGCCGGAACAGACCGAAAATCAGGGACATCTGCAAGGCGTTGGCAAATATGGCGAACAGGCCTCCGCCTACGGTTGCGTTGCACACCCAGAAGGTGGTGAAGGCATTCCACAGGACAAAGGCGCTGTAGTGGAATCTCCATACATGCCTTAGACCGATTTCCGAGGCTATTCTGTCCATGCAAAGAAGCGGAACAATGCCGACCAGGGCAAGAATCCCGGTATGCGGAACTATGAATGGAACGGACATCAGAACTGCGAACAGCAGTGCTAAAATCCAGAGTATGATGTGTTCTTTTTTCATTTTATCGGAAAAATGCATTCAAGTGATGAAACTTTTGGCAAGAGCCACCAAAATCCACGCAAATATATAGAAAATTATTAGTACTTTTGTAAGATTAAAAAACGATAACTTATGTTTCTCAACATACTCAAAGGATTCATAGTGGGCATTTGTGCGTCAGCTCCCGTGGGGCCGATTGCCATTCTTGTCGTACAGAAATCTCTGAGCAAGGGACATAAAGCCGGATTTGTTGCTGGTATGGGGGCCTGTGTCGTTGATACGATATTCTCAATCATCGCAATATTCGCACTCGCTTTCGTGCAGCAGTTTTTCGATGATTATGAGCTTCTTATCTCAATTGTCGGAGGCCTTATTGTTTGTATCCTGGGCTTTTCCATGTCTCTCTCCGATCCGTTCAGGAAGATGAGGGCTGACGGGAAGTACAAAATTTCCGCAACGGATTTTGTACAGGCCATTGTCATGGGCCTGAGCAATCCGGGAGCGATTTTCGTGATTTTCGCCCTCTTTGCCTTCTTCGGCCTAGGAGATTCTCCCAATGACTGGAGGGTGGCTCCGACTGTGCTTGCCGTGAGTGCCGGGTCGGCCGTTTACTGGTTCTTCCTCTCATGGTGCCTGAGCAAGTTCCGCAACAAATTCAAGATGAATACCATACTGTGGATCAGCAGGGTCACCGGTGCCATCGTGGTTGTCATCGGGCTTGCCCTCCTGGGTCAGGGACTGTTCCGGATCATTTTCCATGGTGAACCTTTGATTTGATGATTTATAGTCCCGGATTGGGAATATGTATTTATATGGCAAAAAAAGAAGATACAAAGAAGAAAGATTTTCGTGGCAAGTGGATTGTGGTAAATCTTGCCGGAGCGTTCGGAGTTGCTGCAGTGCTTCTTGCGGCGGCCATCGTGGGTCTCAATCTTGTTACAAAGCACAATAAGGAACTCGTGGTTCCTGATTTTTCCAACATGACAGTTGCCGAGGCATCTTCCTTTGCTTCTGCTTCCCACATGAGGGTTGATGTAACTGACTCCGTGTTTGTGAAGAGGATGAAGAAGGGAACTGTCTATCGTCAGAATCCCCAGCCCGGTTCAAAGGTCAAGGAAGGACGCCGTGTCTCCCTTACGATCAATGCCGTCAACGCAAAGAAGGTCACGATGCCCAACCTTATCGGCTACTCGATGCGTCAGGCAAAGGCCGAGCTGCTTTCACGTGGCCTTGTGCTCGGAAAGTTGATATATGTGGAAGATATAGCCACCAACAACGTACTAAGCCAGATGATGAACGGGAAAATGATTGAACCCGGAACACAGATTGAAAGCGAGTCTGTAATAGACCTTGAGCTCGGACTCAATTCGTCGGATTGCATGACATACATTCCTGATCTGACCGGCATGAAACTGCTTACGGCAATCGATGCAATCCACGACAATTCCCTGAATGTTCACAGGATGGTTTTCGACAAGAGCGTGAGGGATTATGATGACAGCCTCAATGCCGTTGTCTATAAGCAAGAACCTGATTTTCAGCAAATGGTACCGGCAGAGGATGGAAGCAAGGCTGAAATTGCAGTACCAGCTGAACCGGTTGCAATCGGAGACAGCATATCCATCTACCTTACAGTAAACCCTTCACGAATCCCCGTCAGACAATGAATCCAGGATATTATGAATATGACGAAGATCCGATAGAGGATTTTGATTCCTCCATTGCTGGAGACGAAATCGCGTATGAGGATGAGCAGCAGGAGATGTTCGAACACTACCGCTTTGACATCGCCTCCGGTCAGGTGCCTGTCAGGGTGGACAAGTATCTGGCCTCGCACATGGAATATACTTCCCGCCATCGTATCCAGCTGGCAATCAAGGCTGATTACATAAGAGTCAACGACAAGGTCGTCAAAGCGAACTACATTGTCCGTCCGGGCGATGTGGTGACTTTTGTGATGCCGTACCAGAGGAGGGGACTGGAGATCCTTCCGGAGGATATCCCTCTGGACATTGTCTATGAGGATGAGGATGTGCTTGTGCTCAACAAAGAGGCCGGAATGGTTGTTCACCCGGGTCACGGACATTTCTCCGGGACTCTTGTCAATGCTCTTGCCTTTCATCTGGGAATATCGCAAGGTCCTGAGGCTCAGGATGAAAGAATGGGAGTGCTGGTTCATCGCATCGATAAGGACACTTCAGGCCTTCTGGTCGTGGCGAAGAACGATGAAGCCCAGCTCAACCTTGCAAAACAGTTTTTCGTCCACTCGATAGAGCGCCGTTACGTCGCGATTGTATGGGGTAATCTGAAAGATGACCAGGGGACGATAACCGGTAATATCGGCCGTGACCCAAATGACAGGATGCGCTTCAAGGTTTTCCCTGACGGAGACCATGGGAAGCATGCTGTTACCCATTATCGGGTTCTGGAGAGGTTCGGGTATGTTACCGTTGTGGAATGTCGTCTGGAGACCGGACGCACCCATCAGATCCGCGTGCATTTCAACTGGATAGGCCATCCTCTTTTCAATGATGCCCGCTATGATGGCGCAGAGATACGCAAGGGTACCATATATGCCAAATACCGGAAGTTCATTGAGAATTGTTTTGCAATCCTGCCCCGTCAGGCCCTTCATGCCAAAACCCTGGGCTTTGTCCATCCAAGGACCGGGCAGATGGTGAGATTTGATTCTCCGCTTCCCGATGACATGCAGGCCTTGATGGAAAAATGGAGAAAATATTCCGGGAACATGGGACAGTTCCTTACCGAAGAAGAATAGCTTAACATCATTAAAACATAAAAACTATGACATTCAGAAATCAAATTCTATCAGCAGCCTTAATTCCTGTTCTCGCAACAGGATGTTGCTGCAATGCTGTCAAACCTGCAATCGCAGAGGATGCGGCGGTGGAGAAGAAGGTGGAACAGGTACTCAAAAGCATGACTGTTGAGGAAAAGGCAGGACAGCTTGTCCAGATTACATCTGATGTAATTTCTACCAATGGAAAACTTGATACAGCCAAGGTTAGGGCTGTTGTAAGGGACTGGAAGGTAGGTTCGTTCCTCAACGTATTCGGGGGAGTCAGCGCTTCACGTGCGGAAACCGCTGAAATCGTGCGCCAGATTCAGGAAATCTCAATGCAGGAACTCGGCATTCCTACAATCTTCGGTCTTGACATGATCCATGGCGCGACATACCTTTCTGACGGAACATTCTTCCCTCAGGAAATCAACCTTGCAGCAACATTCGAAAGAGAATATGCTGCTCAGCTCGGTCAGGTAATGGCGTACGAGACAAGGGCAGCCATGGTTCCATGGATATTCTCGCCTGTCATGGACCTCGGACGCGATCCAAGGTGGCCACGTCACTGGGAGAGCTGGGGTGAAGATCCTTATCTTCAGAGTGAAATGTCCGTGGCAGAGACAATTGCAGCCCAGGGTGAGGATCCTAACAATATTGACCTTGACCATGTTGCAGTCAGCATCAAACATTATCTGGCCTATGGCGCGCCTGTGACCGGCCAGGACAGGACTCCTGCTGTTGTCGATCCGGCTGTCCTTCGCGAGAAATATTTCCGTCCTTTCAAACAGTGTTTCCAGGCAGGTGCCCTCACACTGATGGCAAACTCTGCATCCATAAACGG
>SAMEA3663036__coassemble_1038_pt1 | contig 11236 bp, 8 predicted proteins | sample SAMEA3663036__metabat2_high_PE_029 | metagenome-assembled genome bin SAMEA3663036 (sample SAMEA3663036) | pig gut metagenome | biome: pig gut; feature: pig-associated habitat; material: faeces | place: France | collected 2012 | reverse complement strand
AGATACTCTTCTGCAGTTTTCTACATCTTCTGGAGAATCATCGCTGAAATCTCCTGAGGAGTATAGAGACGACCGTCGATGTCAACACGTGGAGTGTTGTTGTCGCCCTTTACAACCTTGTACGGCATCCTTGCGATTTCCTTTCCTACCTGATCGTAGGTCTCACCCATGAATCTCTTGATTGAGAAAACGGTCTTGTGAGGGTTGGTGATAGCCTGACGTTTTGCAGGGTTACCGATTTTTCTCTCACCGCCGTCGGTGAATGCCACTACTGAAGGGGTTGTTCTCTGTCCTTCGTTGTTGATGATGACGGTTGGTTCGTTACCTTCCATCACTGCCACACATGAGTTGGTGGTTCCAAGGTCAATACCAATGATTTTTCCCATAATTTTATCTCCTATTTTTATTTATTATCATTTTTGTCAGTCCTTCGTGAGGACGACTGTGTATTATCCAATCCTGTGCCATCGCTTTTGTCGCAAAAAAGTATGTCAAATTGTCAGTTTTCATGTCAATTTTCGTTACTCTTTGTGACATAATTGCTAATTTTGCCCCGCTTGTCATGTCGAGCGCAGCCCGAAGGGCGAGTCGAGACATCTATAAACAAAAAGATAATAAAACAAAAATGATATACCGCCAGCTCCCAACCGAAGAATACACAGACCTCATGTCCCGTATCCTATATGAGGATAATCACATCCTTGTCGTGAACAAAAGGGTGGGGGAGATAGTCCAGGGCGACAAGACCGATGACGAACCCCTTACCGAGAAATACAAGGCATTCATCGCTATGCGCGATTCCAAGCCCGGGCAGGTATTCATGGGACTTCCTCATCGCCTCGACCGTCCGGTCAGCGGAGTAACGATCCTCGCGAAAACCTCAAAGGCCCTTGAGAGACTCAATGCCATGTTCCGCGACGGAGAGGTACATAAATTCTACTGGGCACTTGTCTGCAACCGCCCGGCCGAGCCTTCAGCCCTGCTTGAAAACATGATGTGGCGCAATGAGAAACAGAACAAATCCTACATCTGCCGCCCGGGTGCCGCCCGCAAGGATGCCAGGCTCGCGCGCCTGCGATATAATCTGATTGACTGCACGGAGCGATATTACCTTGTAGAAGTCGAACTGCTGACAGGACGGCACCACCAGATTCGCTGCCAGCTTTCCAATATCGGATGCCCGATCAAGGGCGACCTGAAATACGGAGCTCCACGCTCCAATCCTGACGGAGGCATTTGCCTCCATGCCCGCCGCATCACTTTCATACACCCCGTCAGGAAAGAACCAATTACAATAGAGGCCCCTGTTCCATCTTCATGGAAAGGGATAAATCTGCAGAAATAGTGCAGATTGAATAAAATTCACCCTTTTACGGTAAAAAGTGCCAAGACTATAGCCTTATGTTGACTACTTTTGCAATATTCAATATAAGGCTTTTATGAAACCACAAATTAAAACACTAATCAGCTCTGCGCTCCTGCCAGCATTGGCAGCCCTTGCGCTGGAGAGTTCATGTACCCGTTACGAGTACGATGGGCTTTATGAAAACCTCCCTTTCGAGATGGCGAAAATAAAGAAGCCTGCAAACTGTATTTAGTCAACCTCTTTATGATGCTTAGTACCGGATGCTTAGAAATTGAAATAGCGGTCAGCATTGTTGTAGGCGATGTCCTTGACCATCTGATGGATGAAAGGCATCTCGCTCTTAGGCAACTTGCCGTTTGCTAGGTCTTCGCCTAGCACTGAGCAGAGAATCCTGCGGAAATACTCGTGACGAGGGTATGAAATGAAGCTGCGTGAGTCGGTAAGCATTCCGACGAATCTGCTCAGCAGACCGAGCGACGAAAGCGCATTGAGCTGTTTTCGCATTCCGTCCTCCTGATCCAGGAACCACTATCCGGAGCCAAGCTGCATCTTGCCCGGGCATGTGCCGTCGTTGAAGGTATAGGCCATTGTTGCAAGCACTTCGTTGTCTTTCGGATTGAGGTTGTAGAGAATGGTCTTGGTAAGCTTGTCTTCAAGGGCAAGGGTGTTGAGGAACTTGTGCCCAGCAGCGGCGCACTGTACGTCGTGGATTGCATCGTAACCTGTGTCCGGTCCAAGGATGTTGAACATGCGGGTGTTATTGTCGCGGATTGCTCCGATGTGGAACTGCTGAGTCCAGTCCTTCTCCCAGTCCATTCTTGCAAAGTCGAGCAGGATTGCACTCCTGAATTTGAGAACCTCTTCCTTTGTTGGCATCTGGCCCTTGAGGGTGTTTCGGAAGATGGTGTCGATTTCTTCAATCTTGAAATCTTCTGCATAGAATGTCTCGAGGCCGTGGTCCAGAACATCTGCAGACGTTTCGAGGCTGAGCTATCTTCATGGCCTTCAATCGGAAGGGTAATTGCCTTCCCGCATAATTACGGTTGTTCACAACTCGGTGACGACCATGAAAATACCCGCAGGATTCTTGCTGACATGGTTCATCATCCAAATGCCGCAGGCGTGCTTGTCGTTGCCCTGGGATGTGAGAACAACCAGCTCGGTGCTTTTCGCGAACTTGTAGGCGAAGTGGATGAAACCAGGGTGAAATTCATGGAGAGCCAGAAGATTCAGGGGGATGAGGTTGAGCATGGGCTTGCCCTTCTTCGTGAAATCGCTTCGGCTGCAGCCGATGACGAGCGTGAGGATGTTCCTGTGAGCGAATTGAAGGTTGGTCTGAAATGTGGAGGTTCGGACGGATTCTCCGGCATCACTGCCAATCCTCTTCTCGGTCGTTTCTCAGACTGGATCGTGTCTCAAGGCGGTACGACCGTTCTTACAGAAGTCCCGGAAATGTTCGGTGCCGAGACCATTCTCATGTCTCGCTGCCAGGATGAAGCGACCTTTGACAAGACTGTCGACCTTATCAACAATTTCAAGGAGTATTTCATGAAGAACGACCAGCCGGTCTATGAAAATCCTTCTCCGGGCAACAAGGCCGGTGGTATTTCCACTCTTGAGGAGAAATCGCTCGGCTGTACACAGAAATCCGGTTCTTCAATTGTCAGGGATGTCCTGAAATATGGCGAGAGACTCTCGAACAAGGGACTCAACCTGCTGAGTGCACCTGGAAATGACCTTGTTGCATCGACGGCCCTGGCCGCTGCAGGATGCCAGATTGTACTTTTCACAACTGGCCGAGGTACTCCGTTCGGAACTTTTGTTCCTACTGCCAAGATTTCTACAAACAGTGCTCTTGCTCAGAAGAAACCGATGTGGATTGATTTCAATGCTGGTCAAATTGTGGACGGAAAGCCTGTTGCTGAGGTTGATGAGGAGTTCTTCAATTTCGTTCTTGCAGTTGCTTCTGGGCAGAAGACCAATAACGAAAAGTCTCTCTACACCGAAATCGCGATTTTCAAGACGGGAGTAACGCTTTAGGACCTTACGTCAGATTAAGTAACACATTTCATAACCATTTGTTAGAGTCGTCGCTTTGAGGCGACAAAATAGTCATTTCCCTTGCACTTTGCAGGGAAATGACTATATTTGCATTCGCAAACCAGCAGGCGGAAATAGCTCAGTTGGTAGAGCATCAGCTTCCCAAGCTGAGGGCCGCGGGTTCGAATCCCGTTTTCCGCTCAACCAAGGCCGTAGATGTTCGCAGAACATCTACGGTTTTGTGGTTCCAATAAAATATCGAGCTCGCTCGAATTTTTTATTGGAACTACAAAACAAGCTGGTCCAAAGGACCAACGGCCTTGGTTGAAAGTGCCCCCCTGGCGAAGGGCACCGGGATGTAGGCGCACAGCGACTAAATCCCGAGCATCTCGAAGTTTCACCAGCATCACATAGAAACACTATACCACTATGGAAAAATCAAAAGTATATTTCACCGACCTGAGGACAAAACCCGGAGCAGGACTAATGACCAAGATGATACGCCTTGTCAAGGCAGCCGGAATCGAGAACATTGACTTCGACGGTAAGTTCACGGCCATCAAAATCCATTTCGGAGAGCCCGGAAACCTTGCCTATCTACGTCCCAACTATGCAGCCGCACTGGTCGATTACCTCAGAACCCTAGGTGCAAAAGTATTCCTCACCGACAGCAATACCCTCTACTCCGGAGGCCGCAGCAATGCCGTCGATCACCTCAACGCCGCAATGAACAACGGATACAATCCGATTTCAGCTCATGCTAACGTCATCATTGCAGACGGACTTAAGGGAACGGAATACATCGAGATTCCTCTGGGAGGGGAGTATTGCAAGGCTCCTAAAATCGGAACTGCAATTGCAAATTCCGACATCATAATCTCAATGAACCATTTCAAGGGCCATGAGCAGGCCGGCTTCGGAGGCGCCCTCAAAAACCTCGGCATGGGCAGCGCCAGCGTTGGCGGAAAACTTGAACTCCACTGTTCTTCGCAGCCTCAGATAGATAAGGAAGCTTGCACTGGTTGCGGGATGTGTGAAAAATATTGCAACCATGGAGCCATCTCAATGCAGGTATGCGAAGACGGCCGTCACAGGAAGGCATCAATTGACTATTCAAAATGCGTTGGCTGCGGTCAGTGCGTAGCTGTCTGCCAGCATAATGGTGCCGTAGTTGGAAGCAGCAGCACGGCAGAGGAACTCAACTACAAGATTGCAGAATATGCCAAGGCCGTCGTTCTTGACAAGCCGAATTTCCACATCAATTTCATCATGAATGTCTCGCCTGAGTGCGACTGCTGGAACCACAATGACGCGGCCATAGTACCAGACCTCGGAATCGCAGCTTCCTTCGACCCTGTAGCCCTTGACTGCGCCTGTGCAGACATCGTCAATGCAGCACCAGCGATAGAGCAAGGGACACGCCTTGCAGACATGGCAGCCAGGGAGCATGAATCATGTAATTGCCACAACCACGCTCATGAAGACGGCAGCTTCAAAGACAAATTCCGCCGCATGCATCCTGATACCTGCTGGCAGGCTGGAATTGCACACGGCGAAAAGATAGGTCTCGGATTAGCCGCTTATGAACTGATTCGTATATGATTATTTCCTATGCTTTGATCCAATCATGAACGTAAGGCCGAATCTTACGTTCGTCCATGTCTTGTCGATTGGTACGTAATATTTCGGCATTACGTTGAAGAAGGTGTAGTCGCTTCCGATGAAGAAATCTACTCCGCTCTTCGGACTGAATTCGATAATCCATCCAAGAGTCTTCCATGAGTTGAGGAAAGACCAGTTCAAACCTAAATTGAACCATTTGCAAGGGTTGAGGTTGTATGACAGAGTGAGTTCGTTAATGGTACTCCTGCGCATGAATTTGGCGCTGTAGAGGAGACCGACGCTCATTTTATCATTAACAAAAGGCATTTCGACACCTGCATAGATCTTAGGGAAGGTACTTACCCGGAAATCGGCAGCTTCGCCTTCTTTAAAATTGGCAAGTGCAAGGAAATCATCCTTGATTTCGCTTATCATCCCGCTGAAGTCTGTTTCCTCGCTGAGGCTAATGTCACCCATTCCTGAGAAGGAAGCGCTTCCTTCTGATACAAGGTGCTGGACATTATCGCTCTTATAGAATATTCCTCCAAGGTCGAGCGCTGAGAACGAGAATGTCATTCCATCAACAGGGCAGCCGATGCTGAGCCTGTATTCTGCACCGAAATCGAATGCAAAACCGAATCCGGCCGGAGCAAATTTTGACATATTTGTCTGAAATGCAGGCATCTGACCAGGTTGATCGGAAGGAACGACCCTGAGCAGTGGTGTCGCAATGGTTCCGGTTGCCTTTGAATTCACAGTCCATTTGTCCTGGCTAAGCTCAAGTGTTGATTGACCAAGATCGAGTCCGATACTTGCCAGAGACACGAGGAATTTGAATTTTGCACCGACCTTAAGTCCTTTGACGTAGGATGACAAATCTCGTGAGTGACCAATTGCTGCATAGAGGGATGCATCAGCATACATGTTGAAACCATCCAGAGAATACACTGTCTCCGGGGAATTCATGCCCTGCTTCATCAGCATGAAAAAGTCTTTCGGGATACCTGCTGAAGCATCTACCTGAAGTCCTATGTCAACGCTCCAGAAATTCTTTGGAGAGGTAAAGAATCCGAAGTTGAGGATGTCAGTGTTGAAATTCAAGTCGAGGCCCGGATAGTTGTTGAGTTTTTTTGCAAACTCTTCCACGGTCACATTCTTGTTGAGGAACGTGTACAATTGTCCGTCTTTCGGGAACAGGAAGTTTCCGGCTCCGATGTTGCCGTACAGGCCGACTCCGGTGTTTGAAAGCACTGGAAGGCCGAAATAGTTTGCCCGAGGTGCAAAGGCCGGGTTAAGTCTGGTCCTTGAGAGTGAATTGTCCAGAAAGTATGTGCCGGTAAGAGTCTGGGCTGATGCTGCGGTTACTGTCAGAATCGCAGCCATGAAGATTGTGAATATCTTGTTTTTCATAATGAATTCCTTTCGTTATTTGTTGTTCCCAAAATCCTTAAGGTCAAGATTGATTCCTTCCGGAAGCAGCAGATTAAGTGAGGCCTGTACATAAGACTCCTCGTTCAGTTGCACTCCGGCGGCATCTCCTGAAGTGGCTTTGAAGGATACAAGGATCGAATTTAACTTGCTAAGGTCCAGATTCTTACCTGCCTTGAGGGTAAGTTCAAGCGGTGTGATAACCTGCTCTCCTGTTGACGAGCATGATTTGATGAGCTGGGCAGGAACTGTTTCAAGAGGGATGATATTGTCTTTGTCATCAAGCAGACCGAGGCTCAGTTCAAGTGCAAGCGGAAGCTGGTTCTCAACTTCTCCACCTATCGTTATCGTATTGCCTTTCAAGATGCTTGCAAACTCGGCTCCCACGTTTTTGAGAGTATCGGTGTATGTAAATTCAAAATCTTCGCCGAAGGCAAGCGGACATGCAAATTCATATTCGATGTCAAACTTATAGTCGGCATCAGGGACGACGTAACATTCTTTGTTCCCGTCTGTTCCGGCACTGAACTCAATCTCCAGTTCGTCAGGGATGTGGCTGATGAGAGGCCTGATGTTTTTACACTTGACAAAGGTATAGCCTGCAGGCTTGCCTTTCTCGCTTTCCGCGATATAATACATCACGCTTTCGTCTTTGTTCACGTCTGTCGAGCCGTCAATCGCGATGTTGAGCGGTATCTTGCCTTTCTCGTCTTTCACACCATTTCTTATAGGAATGATATTGACTGCACCCTTCACAGGAATACCCATGTTGGTAATTGCCTTGAGTTTCAGAGCTGGGTTGGCAATATCGAGATTCACGTCTTCGTTTTTCAGGATATCAGGAAGTCCTTCAAGTTTGATAACCTGGCTGCTGTTTTCAAGATTGTATTCAATTTTGCCTCTTATGCTTGAGAATCTGATATCCTTGATGCTGGCTTTGATATCTGCCTGGATACTGCTCTTGAGTTCGGATAGATCGATATTAGGGTCCTTGACGCTGATTTTTCCTGAAACCGAAATTTCCTTTTTGAGGTCTTCTCCGCTTGAGAAGTCATATTCACTCATGTTGATTGCATTAATCCTGATAGGATCGACTGCAAGGACTCCTTTTTCAAACTTGCCGTCGATCTTGAGTACGTTTCCGTTGACTCTGCTGTCATTCTGGTCAAGAACGAGTTCATTAGGAATGTTTACAGATATTTCTGCAACAAGGTCTTTCCCGTCTCCCATGTCAGGAAGTCCCTCGAGGCCAATGCTGAACACCGCACTTACATTGTCAAGCAGTGCTTCCGTGAATTCGTTGATTTTCACATCCTCAGGCAGTTTGTCCGCCTGAAGAATAGTTGCAAGGAACTTCTGGTTGAGGTCAATCTTGAATTCTTCCATGGCAATCCTCTGGGCTGTGATGGCAGGAATACTTGCAGATGCTGAAATCGTGCTGCCGGAAATCACTTCCACATCACCCTTTGAAACTGTACCGCCCTTGACAGATATGCTTCCGTCAACAGTGAAAGTTCCTTTGATGGCAGTTTTTCCGTCTTCGGTTTTCTGTGGAGAAACGACGAGTTTTTCGATGAAAAGCACTATCCTGTCCGGAATGCTGTTCTTCAGCGTTATGGAGTTTGCACTCTGGTCGTAGTTGTACTCCGAATTCACGTTCTTGAATTTAATGAACTCAGGGAAAGTGATGACAATTCCTTTTTCAGAAGACGGTACGAACTGGAGTTTCGTTTCCGGAATGTTGAAAGCGATTCTTATTGCCGGGTTTCCTTGCGGATAGATAGTGAATGTCCCGAATTCAGAAATGTCTCCGTCAATCGTCTGATCGACTTGCTTTGTATATGTTTCGATATTGTTCTCAAAAGACTCGATGGTAGCATTCCAGTCGCTTATGGTCAGGGAAGATTCTGCTTTTGTCTCGATTGCACAGTCTTCTGCCTCGGTAGTAGGGAAGTTCGCGCTGTTGATACCGGTTCCGTTGACTTCCACATTAGCCTTGATGGTGACCTTGTCATCCCATTTCACGACACCTTTTTCCGGAGCCGGAAGGGAAATCTGCTGGATGAAGAGTGAATTGCTGTATCCGTTCGAAAGGTCCTTGTCTGTTTCTGTCAGTGTACCTTCGACGACATCCTTTACACTCATTCCCTTCGGGAAACTTATTTCAAGTTTCTTCATGTTGATTTTCAGGTTCTTGTCATTGATGTTCTTCATCGTGAGGTTGAGCCCGATTGATGAATCGTCAGTGAAAAGCACCTTGTCGATGCTGGAAATGTGATCCGGAAGGGTGATTCCGTTCCCGAGAGAAACCGGTACTTCAATTTCCTGATTTATGGTAACTCCGCTGATGTCGAAAGTGGCTGATTTGACCGTTACGTTCTCAAAACTGATTTTGACTGAGGCTGTGATTTTTCCGTCGGCAGTCTTGAGCTTATCCGTGTCAGTCTTGACATCGCTGAGTGAGAATGAGCCGTCAACGCTGATGGTATTTGTCTGAGGAAGGGTTCCTGTGAGATTTATTGACTCAAGACTGAATTCTTTGGAAATAGCGAAATTGTTGGCGGAATTCAGATTGTCCGAAATCTTGATTGTTCCGTCAACGTTTTTGCCGCTTTGATCTTTCAGAGTAAACAAATCTCCAAGTGAGAGAGTGAGGTCCGGATTCAGGTTTCCTTTAACGATGAAATCGTGGCCTGTCACCTTAAGGGAAATAGTCATTTTCGAACCTTCACTGAGGATTATGTCTTTAATATTCTTGATCTTGGCATCCGGACTGTCGAATTCGATGGTGATGTCAGAACTCTGTTTGCTTATGCTCTGAGTCTGATCCGGTATGCTGACTTCGATTTTAGGCCCTCCTGGAGGAATAGTGACGTCTTTAGGCAGGATGAATGTCGTTGAACCGGACATTGTCTTGTCAACGAGGCTGCTGCTGAGGTTGATGTCCTGGATCTTGGCAGCATATTCCCACATTCCGAGTTTGATGATTTCGTCCTTGGATATTTCAGGAACGGTCACTTCGGTGTTGAAATTTCCACCAGAGAACACGTCATATGTAATGTCCATTCCATCTATAGACATCTTGTCGGCATCTAGGTCGCCAATCTCAAAGTCGAAACTCTGGGCAATTGTGATATCTTCGAATTTGAGCATTTCTCTCAAATCAGGCAGTTGCTCTCCAAGATGCATCGTATCAGCGATGCTGAGTTCAAGCCCGTTATTGTCAGATGAAAGGATGTCATCCCCAACTTTGTTGAGCAACTCCTTCACTTTGATTTGCTTTGTGCTTCCTACAGGGAGGGCAAGTCCTTCCTGGGCAATGGTAACCTCAGTGTTCAGATTGTTCAGATCATACTCTTTTTTCGCGCATGAGAACAATCCGGGCAGTGCAAGCGCCGATAGCAGCACCATTGTCGCCATTTTATTGTTCGTTTTTTTCATAAGTATGAGAATTTAATTATTTTGCAAAGCATCACCTGTGTACAGGAATTTCTGTCAATACTTTAAGCACACATATCGTTGCAAAGGTAGCTAAATTATCCGATAATTTGATTTTTGTTCTCGTATTTTTATCTTTGCACTAACAAAAATATTATCGTAGATGACAATGAATAAGATCAGACCAGTAATTCTTGCGGTTGTAATCATTTTTACCGCCTTTCTCGCTTACGGCCTTTTTACCATGCCAAAGCCTCAACCTGTTGATTCAGAGGGATTTTCATCCCAGAGAGTTCTCAATGATATAGAGGTGATATCACGGGAACACCATTCCGTAGCCCATCCTCAGGAAAGAGCCGCCGTCCGTGACTATCTTGTATCAAGGCTTGAATCGCTTGGAGCGGACACTGTACGTCTGTTCGAATATGACTCCCTGACCGGTCCGCAGAACAAACACGTTGTCTATGAATTCGATGCTGTCGATATACTTGCAGAATTTGCACCTGCCTCCGGCAAAGCTGACCAGAACACCACATATATGATGTTCGTGGCCCATTATGACTCACGTTATTCACAGCCGATGCCGAAGGATACCGTATGGTCTTATGGAGCTGCTGACGACGGATATGGAGTGGGTGTAATCCTTGAGACCGTTTCTCAATTGCTGAAGGAGCGTGACTGCTGGAAGCAGGGAGTGAAGGTCCTTTTTACTGATGCTGAGGAAGTTGGAATGCTTGGCATGAAATCAATTTGGGAAAAGGACAATTATGTATTTGACAATGTAGGATTCATAATCAATGTCGAGGCCAGGGGCCCGTGGGGACCGGCTCTGCTCTTTGAGACATGTCCGGGAAATGAAAAGGTCATGGAACTTTATGCCAGGGCCGCCGATTATCCGTTCACTTATTCCCTGACTACGGTTGTCTATAGTTTCATGCCTAATTTCACTGATTTTACCATTGTTAAGGATGATATTCCGGGAATGAATTTCTCGACTGTCGCAGATGTCAACCATTATCATACCGACCTTGATAATTTCTCAAACGTAAGTGCAAGGTCTGTGCAGCATTATGGTGCCCAGATTCTGCCTGTTGCCCGTGAATATCTTTCAGATGCCTCATATTCTGATAAGAAGGCATTGGTTGCGGACAGAGATGTCACAAGCTTTACTATTCCTGCGCTTGGCCTGGTGAAAATGAGTAAGAATATGTATAAAATATTGAATGTCATCATATTTGTGCTTTTTCTGCTTGTTTTTGCACTTGAGGGCTTGCGCGGAAGAATCAAGGCTTCAAGGGTTTTCAAGATTTCTGGAATCCTGCTGATTTCCGCCCTCGGGGTACTTCTCCTCTTTGAAGTATG
>SAMEA3663036__coassemble_993_pt1 | contig 11568 bp, 8 predicted proteins | sample SAMEA3663036__metabat2_high_PE_029 | metagenome-assembled genome bin SAMEA3663036 (sample SAMEA3663036) | pig gut metagenome | biome: pig gut; feature: pig-associated habitat; material: faeces | place: France | collected 2012 | reverse complement strand
CCATCGCAATCGTCTGCATGACACTTTCGGCGATGCATTTCGGACTGCTGTATTCCGTCTTTGCAACCCGCTCCCTGAAGCCTCTGAAAAATACCATTCTCGGCTACTATTTCGGTGTGATGGCTGTTGCTACTCTTGCAGTAGCCTTTTCATTGAAAATCGGCGGTTTCGAATCCTCATGGGGACAGACCTTCTTTGACTCGTTCTTCAATGTAGTCAGCTATATGACCTCCACCGGACTTGCCGTCAATGACAATTCCTCATGGCCTGTCCTGCCCGGTCTTATTCTTATGCTGACGGCCTTCCACTGTGGATGTTCAGGATCGACAACCGGAGGAATCAAGCTCGACAGACTTATTCTTGCAGTCAAGGGAATCGGAGCGGAAATCAAGCACAGAATCCATCCTTATTCAGTCAGCCAGGTCAAGATGGACGGACATGTCCTTCCATCAGATGCCGTATCTGCATCAATGATGTATATTGTTCTGTATCTGGTTATTGCGTTCTTTTCCGTAATAGTCCTGCTGTTGAGCGGCAGCCAGCCCCTTGAGGCCTTTTCCGGTGTGTTCTCTTCCATCGGCTGTGTAGGACCGGGACTTGGCAGCATCGGATCTTTGGGCAATTTCTCGGCTCAGCCTGTTGTGTCAAAACTGGTGCTTTCGCTTGATATGTTCCTCGGGCGTATTGAAATTTTCCCGTTCCTTATTGTGGTTTCAATGATATTTCAGAGGAGGAAGTAATGTCGGGAGCTGAATTCCTATATAATTCATTTCTGAAGCGCCTGGCTTTCGAGCCGACTGAATGTCAGAACCGGATGCTTTCCGCAATGGCGGAGTTCATCGTTTCGGATGATGGGGACATCCTCGTCGTGAACGGTTATGCAGGAACAGGAAAGACCACTGCAATCGCTGCTGTCATAGCTTCATTGAGAGAACTTAAGACCAAATCTGTGCTTCTTGCTCCTACGGGACGTGCAGCTAAGGTCCTGTCTTCCTATGCCTCCCAGCCGGCTTTTACCATTCATAAGCACATCTATCGTCAGCGTGCGGTCGGGGGAGACGGCTTCGGGGAGTTTTCCCTTGCTCCCAACAAGGACAAGGATACACTTTTCATCGTTGATGAGGTCTCGCTTATCGGAATTGATTCTGCTTCAGCCCAGAGTACGGCATCATTCGGTTCGGGCAATCTGCTGGAGGACCTTGTACGCTTTGTGCGTAATGGAACTGGCTGCAAGCTTGTGCTGATTGGTGATTCCGCACAGCTGCCTCCGGTAGGGCTCGATGCATCTCCTGCGTTGTCGCAGGACTATATGTCCATGGTCGGGGGGGCCTCTTTTGTCAGCCTTACGACTGTAGTACGTCAGCAGAAGGAGTCCGGGATCCTGCATAACGCGACCCTTGTACGCAGTCTTATATCTGAAATGGAATATGGCCCGGAGGCTATCCCGCTTGATGAACTCGGTCTTGAGACCGAAGGTTTCGATGACGTGAAGAGGATAACAGGCGGTGACCTGATTGAATGTATTTCAGATGCTTATGCAAAGTGGGGAGAGGACGAAGTCGTCATTTTGTGCCGCTCCAACAAAAGGGCAATCAAATACAATCTCGGAATCCGTTCCACTGTCCAGTTCAAGGAGGAGAGACTTGTGCGGGGAGACAAGCTGATGATTGTCAAGAACTGCTACCAGTTCCTTGAGAAGATTGAAAACATGGACTACATCGCCAATGGTGATATTGCCAAGCTTGTCAGGATATCAAAATATGAGGAACGCTACGGATTGCATTTTGCCCAGGCCCGCCTGAGCTTTCCTGATTATGAGGACCAGGAAATCGAGGCAAAGGTGATTCTCGACACGCTTGAGTCTGAAAGCGCATCATTGACATACGAGCAGTCCAACATGCTGTATCAGGGAGTGAATGAGGATTATTCCCATATTACCTCCAAGAAAAAACGCTATGAGGCTGTCCGTGAAGACAAATATTACAATGCACTTCAGCTGAAATATGCCGAGGCCCTCACATGTCACAAATCACAGGGTGGTCAATGGGAATGCGTGTTCATCGACAATGCCTTCTGGCAGGACGAACTGACGGTCGATGACCTGAAATGGCTGTACACAGCCCTGACCCGCGCCCGCACCCGTGTCTATCTCGTCAATTTCAAGGACGAACTTTTCCGGTAGTGGCGTCTTGATTACGTTGTTTTGAAGATTATTGATTATATTTGCAAATGTGAAACGGCATAGCTAATAAGGAAAATGGAACATGACCACATAATGATAGCGAAATTGAACGCATCAAGTAAACAGGCCTTCAATGACTTGTATGAAAAGTATGTGGATATGGTATTTTCCTTTGTCCAATCTATGTTGAATGACAATTCTGTTGCGGAAGATATCACACAATTCGTTTTTATCCAGTTATGGGAACATCGAAAGGAAATGTCTTCACAGAAGAATCTTCCGGCATGGCTTTATGTAACTGCTCGGAATGCAGTATATAAGGAAATACGCAGAATGATGAGTATGGAAAAATATGTTAGCTATGCTGTTCATGCTCAGGCTCCTCAAGATGCAGTTGGGGGGGGCAATATAGATAACAAGATAATAAGGAAAGAATTGGATTCCATAATTGATACATTTCCTCTATCCATGAAGAAGATATATCTTCTAAGAACCGTGGAAGGGTTGTCGGTGAATGAAATTGCTGAAAATCTAGAAATCTCTCCCAAGACTGTAGAAACCCAACTTCTTCGTGCAAAGAAGAAGATTAAGGAAAAATTCAACAAATTCTGTAAATTCTTGTAAGGTTTTTTCCGATTTGCGGATACATTCTGCAGATATGGGAAACGAGACTTATAATAAACTTCTTGAAAATTTTCTTCGCGGTGAAGCGACACCGGAGGAAATTGAATTTTTGGATGGACGCATGAGCGAACATCCTGATATTGATTTTGACTCCTTCAGCCGCTCCATCTGGGGAAATGGCAATCTGTTGTCACATAACTTGCCGGATGAGAGGCAAAAATCGAGGATGAAGGAAAATCTTCTGAACCGAATAACAGCAGAAGAGGATTTTGTACGTCGTATCCGCGTCAATAGAAAACGGGAATTCCTGCATGCTTTCTTTCTTGTCGCCTCGATTCTTGTGGCGGCCATGTCAGTTGTATTTCTTATGTTAAATGATAGACAAGTTCTTGAATATGAAGTGGTTGCTGATAGGGGCCAAAAGAGTTCAGTAACCCTTCCTGATGGTAGTCACGTCTGGCTGAATTCTGCAAGCCGGATTTGTTATTCATCCGATTTTAACAAAAAGAACAGAAATATCATTCTTGAAGGTGAAGCCTATTTTGAAGTGGCAAAGAATAAAAAGATTCCTTTTGTCGTCAGTGCGTCAGAAATGAGCATCACTGCTGTCGGTACTGAATTCAATGTGAGAAATTATTCCGATGAAGATGAGGTATGTACCACTCTTGTTGAAGGAAAAGTCATTGCTTCAACCCTTGGATGTGATATCAGTCTTACTTATGGACAGGAGGCTGTGCTGAACCGCAACAGTGGGGAAATGTCTTTCGCAGTCGTTTCTGACCTGAACCATATGGTTCCGTGGCGTAGTAATGAAATGTTACTTGATGGGGAATCACTAGACAATCTTTCCCGCATTCTGTCAAGAATGTACAATGTGGATGTCTATTTTGAGAATGACTCCATAAAGACTTATACATATACCGGTCTAATCCGAAACAATTCGTTGCAGAATGTCCTGGAGCTGGTCTCCAATACATCACCGGTTGCATACGGAATTTATGATGACAAAATTGTTTTTACAACCAAATAATTAACGTTAAAACTAAATAATATGAGGCAAAAACTAATCAGTCTGACAGTAGTCCTGCTGCTGGGCTTGTTTCCGTCCAAAGTGTTTGCTCAGGTCAATGTCAAAATAGACCGTCTTCCACTCAAGGAGGCTCTGGTGGAGGTGGAGAAACAAAGTGGCTATAGTTTTTTCTATAGTGATCATCTTCCTCATCAGGATGCTGTCGTGAGTGTAAAAGCGACAAACTCAAACATTGAGTCTGTTATGGATGATTTGCTGAAAGGGCTTGGAATAAAATATGAAGTCAAGCCGGATAAGCAGATAACTCTGACAGAAAAGTTACAGACACCTAAGGAAACTTCCAAAAACCCGTCTTTGAAAGTCGTTTCCGGAACCGTTGTTGATGCTTCCGGTCTGCCGGTAATAGGTGCCGGAGTCCTGATTGAAGGAACCTCAACCGGAGCTGTAACGGATGAAAACGGAAAGTACAGTATTGAGGTACCATCCGGAGATTCCATATTGGAATTCTCGTGCATGGGTTATCAGACATTGAAGGTCTCTCTTGACGGGAGAAGGGTTATGGATGTAACCCTGAGGGAGGATACCCAGTTTTTGGATGAAGTGGTTGTTGTCGGATATGGAACGCAGAAAAAGGTGAATCTCACCGGATCGGTTTCGATGGTAGGCAGCGATGAAATATCAGCCAGGCCAATTTCAAGTGTAAGTTCTGGTTTGCAGGGCCTTCTACCTGGCGTTACCGTCGTCAATCCAAATGGACAGCCGGGAGAATCAAACACGACTATCAGAGTAAGGGGTATTGGAACAATAGGCAATGCAAATCCGCTCATCCTCATTGATGGTGTCGAGGGAGACATTTCTGCAATCAATCCTGAAGACATCGAAAGTGTTTCTGTCCTTAAGGATGCAGCATCTGCCTCCATTTATGGTTCACGAGCAGCCAATGGAGTCCTTTTGGTGACAACTAAGAAGGTCAATAAAGCATCTGACTCCAAAGCAAGGGTTTCACTCGGAGCGTATTTCGGACTCCAGACACCGACTCGTCTTCCGCAAATGTGTGATGCTATTGAGTTTATGACTCTGGACAATGAGGCAAGGCAGAATGTCGGTACTTCTCCGGCGTGGACTGAGGATCAGTTTGCAAAAGTGAGGGATAATACTGATCCAAACTTTTTCGCAAACACTGATTGGCTGTCTCAGGTTTTGAACAAGTTCGCTCCACAGCAGAACTACAATGTGACTCTCAGCGGTTCTCTTGGAAGCAGCGGCTATATGCTCTCCTATAGGTATTTTGATCAGAAAGGTCTTACGGTGGGCTCATCAACAGGTGAGAAAAGGCATAATGTAAGGTTCAAGATGGATACCAAACTCCTTGACAGAGTGACGCTGTCATCTAACCTCAGCTATACTTCCAGAAAAGTTACATCTCCGGTAAACTCCCTCACCAGCGGAGGCGGTGCAATCTACACTGCAATGCGTATTGCACCGAATGCACCGGTGAAATATACGGATGGAACATGGGCTTATGGCGGTGGAAATACCAATCCCGTTGCCGTTCTCAATGATGGCGGACGCTCTGTTACTTCTACAGATGAATTCTCTCTGCTTGAAGTGTTGAAAGTGGATATTCTCAAAGGTTGGGACGTTTCTGCTACATACAATCTTACATCTTCAAACGGCCTACGTGAAATCCTGAAGAAGACCATAACCTTCAATAATCCTGAAGATGGGTCGTCTTATGTGTATGCACAGCCTAATACATTGAAAAACATAGATATAAGGAATCTTCAGCAGACGTTCATACTTCAGACAAACTTCGATTTCACTTTCGGAAAACATAATCTGAGCGGAGTTGTGGGAATGTCACAGGAGTGGTATAAGGGCACTTCCTTCTCAGCCTCAAGGAACAATCTCATTACAGAGCAGGATCCAGCTCTTAATCTTGGAGATGCTTCAACAATGAGTAATGACGCAAGTTCGTCAAGGTGGGCTTTAAGGTCTGGTTTCGGAAGAATAAGTTATAACTATGATGAAAGATATCTGCTTGAGGCAAATCTCAGATATGACCTTTCTTCCCGTTTCCATAAATCCAATCGTGGCGGCTGGTTCCCGTCTGTATCTGCCGGATGGCGCTTGTCAGAGGAGAGATGGATGCAGTTTGCCAAGCCTGTCTTTGACAATATCAAGATAAGGGCATCGTGGGGAATGCTTGGAAACCAGTATGTTGGTTCATCTGAATATCCATATCTGTCTGTTTTGAAATCATTCAATTCAGAAGTTTCCTTGATTGGTGCCAATGCAACAACTGGTTATGCCCAGAGTACTCTTGCCAATCCGAATCTTTCATGGGAACAGATTAAAATGTTTGATGTGGGACTTGACCTGGCCATGTTGGGAAATAGGTTGACCTTCAGTTTTGACTGGTATGACAAGGATACTGAGGGCATCCTGCTTCAGCTGAACTATCCTGCACAGATTGGTGCAAAACCATCTGAACAAAATGCAGGTAAGGTCAATAACAAAGGTTGGGAAATAGATCTGGGATGGCGTGAACAGAGAGGCGATTTCTTCTATGGAATCGGTTTCAACCTCTCTGATGTGAAGAATAAAATCGTGGACCTTGCAGGAAACGCACCTGATTTGAGCGGCTATCAGATAAGGATGGTCGGATATTCGATAGATGCTTTCTATGGGTATGTAGCTGACGGGCTTATGTCTCCTGAAGATTTCAAGATTTCAGATCCGGTAAACAATAACTACAGTCTTCCAAAGATTCCTGTCATTCTTGGTAACGATTACCAGCCGGGAGATATCAAATACAAGGATATCAGCGGCCCTGACGGAGTTCCTGACGGGCGTATTACTCCGGAATATGACAAGGTCGTCCTCGGCAGCAACATACCTCGTTACACCTACAGCATTCGCGGAGACTTCGGATGGAAGGGAATTGATTTCAGTTTCGTCATCCAGGGCGTAGGCAAGTGTGACGGATATCTTGAGGGTTCAGCAAGGCATGCGTTTCAGGATATGGCGGCCTATCCTCAGAAGGTCCATCTGGACAGGTATAATGTTGTAACGAATCCGAATCTTAATGCATCATATCCGCGTCTTACCTACAATACAAGTTTCAACCAAAGTACGTTTTCGACATATTGGATGGAGGATGCCTCATATATGCGTTTGAAGAATATCCAGCTCGGATATACCTTCCCGGAAAAGTGGATGAAGAAAGCAAGAATCGACAAACTCAGAATCTATCTGTCTGCCGATAACTTGTTTACAGTAAGCAAATACTTCTATGCTTATGATCCTGAAACACCAGTTTCAAAAGGAGGATACTATCCTCAGGTTAAAACATTTGTTATAGGATTGAATCTAAACTTTAAATAAAAAGGATATATGAAGACAATATATAAGAGAACACTTTATGCATTTATCTCGGTGCTGATTGCTGCATCGTGCAATGATGCTTTTCTGGAATGCCCTCCAAGAGACGAAGTCACTGATGCAACTTTCTGGCAGACAGAAGGGCACGTCAGAAGTGTTGCCAATACTTTCAGCGCATCGCTTCAGGGCAAGTATTGGTTGAACATAACGGAAATTATGGCAGACAGTGCTCCTTGGGCTGTAACCACTGCTTTCAGAACCATCGGAGCAGGCAACTATACCACGGAGACATCTCAAATCAACTCCATTTGGAAGACTGCCTATGATAATATAGGAAGGACTAATTATTTTCTTAACAATTATAACCGTGCGGAAAATGTAAGTGCGGAAATCCGTGAACGCTATGCTGCAGAGGCTTATTTTTACCGTGCTTACAACTATTGGGTACTTACGACATTTTTCGGCGATGTTCCGTTCATAACTGAAGAGCTGAGTGTTGAGTCTCCAGACGTATATCGCGGACGTGATTCTAAAAAAACTGTCGTTGAAGCTATTACAAGAGATTTGGAAGAACATTATAAAAATCTTCCGGAATATGTGCAGGCTGCATCTGCGGAGTACGGACGTATTTCACAGTGTACAGCTCTTGCTCTTCTTTCGAGAATCTACCTTTATAATGAGATGTATGATGAGGCTGTAAGTGCCTGCGTGAGAGCGATGGCCAATACATATTACGGTGTATATTCAACGGGACATCCGGAGTCGGACTACATGGACATGTTCAACTATACTGCCCGTGCTTCCCGCAATGCGAACAATAATGAAATACTTCTGTCATATATCTACAATTACGACCTTGGAGAGACCGCAAGAACAAGCCATAATCTGTCGAGGGAGTGCTGGGTTCCCGGAGATTATGCCCGTTTTGTCCCCACCAACAGTATGATCGAGGCCTACCTTACAAAGGATGGACAGATATGGGATCCTTCAACAGCAAATTCTTACGAGGATGTATTCAAGGATCGTGACCCGAGGATGGTTCAGTCTATTCTTCCTCCGGGAACTCCTTGGGAAGGACTTGAGGATGGTGATATAACAAGTGATGACAACAGCATTTTCAAATATCCTAAGTTTGTCAATGACAAGAGAGGCTGTATGACTTATTCCGGATATTATATGAGGAAGTATGTTGAGCCTTCGACTGTCAAATATGTCGGTCATGATGATAATGACATAGTTATGATAAGATTTGCGGAAGTTCTTTTGAACTATGCTGAGGCAAAAGAGCAGCTTGGAACTCTTACCCAGGACGATCTTGACATAAGTATCAACCTTCTCAGGAACCGGGTTGGAATGGTCAAGCTCGAACTGGCCAATCTTCCTGCCGGATCGGATATAAGGACTGAGATTCGCCGTGAGAGACGCGTTGAACTCTTCTTCGAAGGGCATCGCTTCTTTGATATCATCCGCTGGAAACAGGGAGAACTTCTGGCTGAAGACCTTCTCGGAGTCAACAAACGTTGGCTCGACCAGGGCAGACTTTCTGTCAATCTCAATACGGACCTTACCTGGAAAACCAAAAACGGACAGCAGTATCTCCTTATTGAAACCGGACGTCAGTTCGATCCGAACAAACATTATCTGCTTCCTGTTCCATTCAAGCAGATGCAGCTTAATCCAAATCTTGCACCTCAGAATCCAGGTTGGAATTAATATTAAACTATGAAATCAGTTTACATATTCATTACGGCATTGCTCAGTCTGCTGCCTTGTTTGAAGGCAGCTGGCCAGCAGGCCATCTCGATCAGGGTGATGTCCATGAACATCAAGGAGGGTGCGCAATATGCTTCATGTGAGTCTGAACCATATTCTGCACTCATCAACGAGTATTCTCCTGACTTTGTCTGTTTGCAGGAAGTGGACTACAAGACAAACCGCAACGGCAAAAGAGATTGGCTTAATGAGGTAGCTCTCCAGACAGGCATGCTTCCTTATTTCTGTAAATCAATCAATTATCAGAATGGAGGGTTCGGTACGGCAATCTTGAGCAAATATCCTTTCTTCAAGGCAAGGAAATCTGTATTCAGCGCTTCCGGAACCAGAGAAGACAGGGCAACAGGATGGATCTATGTCGTACTTCCGTCCGGACATACTGTAAGAGTAGCCACAACGCATCTTGCACTTGAAACGGCAGACATCACGACCAAGCATATCGCTTCTGTCAATTCGGATATTTTTGCAGAGGATACTCAGACTCCTACGTTGCTGATTGGCGATTTTAATGCAACTCCGGACAGTGATCCGATAAAATATGCAAAAATCAAATGGCAGGAGATTGCACCGGGGCAGGGGAATACAATTCCTTCCAGCGGACCCAACCGTCAATTGGATTATGTGATGGGTTATCCGAAAAAATGGAGATTCAGCAACTACGAGATTCTTCCGCACCCAGAGCTCTCCGACCATTGCTTTATCGTTGCAGATGTTTCCATTGATGTAGAATAGCAGCTGAATGTAATTTCGGACGAAGTCTAGAAAAAATAAAAATGAAACCGATGCATATAAACATAAAACATTGTCTCTTCCTGCTGACCATTGCGACTGTGGCTGCCTGTACGCCTGCTGAAAAGCCTTCAGATGGTGATGAACCTCAGGTACCTGAAGTTACGCTACCGGAACCTCCGGATCAGGTCAAGGATGCGAATGTATTCATAATCGACATGTTCACCACATTGGATGATGACGGAGATTTCTTCACATCAAGGGATGAGGGTGTAGCTGCGGATTACATTCGTAACCAGCAGGGAAAGATGTCGCTTGTCTATATTTATGACAGGGCGGATTACCAGCCTGGGAAGCAGTATTCAATGACAAAGATTGCCTATAATGTAGGAGCTTTCCCATATTTTGCTCAAACTGAATCAGTTACGGACGGGTCTATAAAAGGCACCGGCATGGTTACACGCTACCCTATTGCAGATTTTGACGGATTTGCAGATGGAACGGTATTCCTTTCCGGATGTACTGTCCAGCTTCCGATTACTCTTACGGACAAACTTTGCATAGCTACAGCATCAATCCCGGATACAGATGCTGCTGAAAAGATATTCAAGGCAAAGAAAGTGAGGATGTTGTCGGACATGATGATTGTCGGTACTGTCCCATCCGGGGAAGTCTCTCAGGTAGGAGACTATTTCAAGTCCATGTCCATGAGGGTTACAGCCATGGGAAGTGTTGATACTCAAAAGGATATTATAGTAATACTTCCTCCTTCCTATGTCTGCCGCTCAATAGATTGCGGAAAGCATGTCAATCTGCCATATTACAGAATATATATAGAAAAATGGATGTAATACATAAAATGATGAAACGCATAATTACCAGTATTTTTATTCTTATTGCAGCTGCTGTTTCAGCCATTGCTGCGGAAAAACCGGATACACTGAAAATCATGACCTATAATCTTCGTTTCGGAGAACTTGCTACTATGAAGGAGATTGGTCAGTACATTGCTTCTGAGACTCCGGACATCGTTGCTCTTCAGGAGTGCGACTGGGCGACAGCCAGAAAAAGAGCCCCTCATCAGAACGGCGTTAAGTTCGTAAATGAGCTGGCATACTGGAGTGGAATGTTCGGCCTGTATGGAAAGTCAATCAATTATGCAGGAGGCTATTATGGAATCGGCATGCTCAGCCGCTATCCTGTGCTGCGCAGTGAAAGAGTTTTGCTTCCCAATGACGGAAAGACTGAACAAAGGAGCATGCTCATTGCTGATATAGAACTTCCTTCCGGTAGAATAATCACTTTTGTCTGCACTCATCTTGAGGTCAAGACTCCACAGATGCGTCAGGAACAGGTTCGTTTTATAAATAAGTACCTTAAAGGAAACAGAAATCAGATTATCCTCTGCGGTGACATGAATGCTGAGCCTAATTCAAACGAAATGCAAACCCTCGCAAAAGACTGGGCAAATCTGACTGATACAAACTTGACCTACAGCACGATGAAACCTCAGACTAAAATTGACTACATCTGGTCCAAACCTTCATCCAAGGTCGCTCTGTTGTCCACACATGTCTGTACAGATACAAAACTGTCCGACCATTTCCCCGTTGAATCTCAAATTATAATTCACTAATTATTAACACAATAACATTATCGCTATGACCAAGAAAATTGGTAAATATAAACCCATAAAAACATTTATTATGAAAAAATCATTAGTAATTCTTTCAGTTGCGGCTCTGGCATTTGTCGGCTGTAACAAAAATGGTGGTAATGACAAAATTAAACCACTTGATGCCACTCTCGAGTTCAAGGATGCTTCTGTTGAACTTGTATATGGTGA
>SAMEA3663036__coassemble_973_pt1 | contig 11691 bp, 7 predicted proteins | sample SAMEA3663036__metabat2_high_PE_029 | metagenome-assembled genome bin SAMEA3663036 (sample SAMEA3663036) | pig gut metagenome | biome: pig gut; feature: pig-associated habitat; material: faeces | place: France | collected 2012 | reverse complement strand
GCAGGGACAACAAATAGTCCGTGCCGGATATATTTGAAAAGGCTGACAAAAGTCAGCCTTTTTTTATTGAAAAATATTTCTTACTTTTGGGCCGATTTTGTACAAAAAGATGTAAATCAGTATTTTACATTCTTTTGTCAATCTTTCTGTTTAATTATAAAATTAAAGCCATGAAGCCAATTTTAAAACTATCTTTAGCATTTTTGCTTAGTTTGCTTTCAATTTCCAGTTTCGCCCAGATGCCTTCCGTGAAGGTGGACAATGTCAAAGGCGAGCAGATCAGCACCTCTTCACTGCTTGATGACGGCAAGCCGATGATAGTTTCTTTCTGGTCATGCACCTGCAAGCCATGCATCATGGAACTGGATGCAATCAACGAGAATTTTCCGGACTGGATTGAGGAGGCTGACTTCAAGGTTGTAGCCGTGTCCACTGATGACGCACGTTTCACTGCCAAGGCAAGGTCTTTTGCTGCAGGCCGTGGCTGGGGTGACTTCGTACAGCTCTACGACAAGAACCAGGAGCTCATGAGGGCGATGAACGTCACCGTTACTCCTCAGGTTTTCGTGATGGACGGGCAGGGAAAGATTGTCTATTCACACACCGGGTATGTTCCCGGTTCGGAGGAGGAACTTATCAAGGCTATCAAAAAGATTAAATAGAACCTAAATGAAAAACTTGAAATTCATGTTTGTTGCCTTCCTGCTCGTGGCAGGAGGTGCTTTGGCAGTTGCTGCAGAGCGTCCGGATTCCGAGGATGAGGCTGTTGAAAACAAGTCAGAAAAATCCCGTGGCTATCTTAGCGGTAGTTTCGAGACCAACACGACCCTCTATCACAAGGATGTCAAGACTTCAGCGACAGTTCCGGACAGCAAGTTCGGTTCTAACAACTACCTGAAACTTGACTATTACAACAACCGCTTCTCTGCCGGTATCCAACTTGAGGCCTATTCTCCCGTGCTCGTGGGTTATCCGACCGAACTTGAGAAGGCAGCCCTGACCAACTACTATGTGTCCTGGACCGACAAATCCTTTTCGGTGACGGCAGGAACCTTCTATGAGCAGTTCGGAAGCGGACTCCTTTTCCGCAGCTGGGAAGACAGGGCCCTCGGACTCAACAATGCGGTGATGGGTGCCAGGGTATCATATAATTACAAGGATATCGTGGCAGTGAAGGCTCTGTGGGGACTCCCACGTTTCGGCATGTCTTTCTCAGACACTCAGGTAAGGGGAGCCGATGCCAGTGTGTCCATATCCAATGCAGCCGGATGGAGCAATGTGTATTTCGATGTACAGGGTTCTGTGCTCAGCCGTTATGAGGCTCTGGATGCAGATTCCGAAATAGACGGATGCAAGGCCAATACCACGGGATGGTCGGCAAGGGCAAACTTCGAGACATCCGGTTTCTACCTCAAGGGAGAATATGTGGATGCCGGCCTGAAATATTATTACAACACTGCCTATGCCGGGACCGGTGACATGTATTACAAGAAAAGGGGCAATGCGCAGCTCATAGAGACAGGCTACAACAACGGCGGACTCGGAGTGGGACTCACCCTGAGGAGGATGGAATGGATGGGGTCGAAGATTATAAACAGCAATTCTTCGACGTCGAACATGCTCAACTACATTCCGGCCATCTGCACCCAATATACCTACATGCTGACCACCCTCCACCCTTATTCCGCACGCACCGGAGACCTTACCGAGAGCTTCAGGAACAGCGGTGAGCTCGGGGGACAGCTCGACGTATATTACAATTTCCGCAGGGGCACGAAACTCGGCGGAAAGAGGGGCATGAAGATACATGCCAATTTTTCGAATTATTATACAATATACAAGGAGGGCACCTTTGCCGCAGGCAACGTGCTTTTCCGCGACTTCAGCATAGACTGGGAAAAACAGTGGACAAAGCAGTTCAAGTCCATCCTGCTGTACTCGCTTCAGCAGTACAACCCGTCTTACGGGGCAGACAAGAATCTCTGGACCTCGCACATCGTGGTGGCAGACCTTCTCTACAAATACTCGAAGTCCTTCTCCACCCGTCTCGAACTCCAGTACCTCCACACAAAGGCCGACAGAAAGGACTGGGTGGCAGCAATGCTTGAGGTGAATTTTGCTCCTTCATGGAGCATATATGTCAGCGACATGTTCAATCATGGCTCCACAATGCTCAACTATTACAACGGTGGCGTCGCATATACAAGGTCGAGGACCAGGGTTGCCCTGAACTACGGCCGTTACAAGGCAGGTTACATCTGCTCGGGCGGAGTGTGCAGGCAGATTCCTGCATACACGGGTCTCAATCTCACGGTGACCACATCATTCTAAGAGAAACACTTACTTGAACATACAACTTCAGATGAGAAAGTCAAATCTTATTTTTATCATTGCAGGAGCTGCCTTGGCGGCCACATCATGTGAGGGCATCCAGGCTACGGATCCGACAGAACCATATTTTCTTTCAGTTGACAAGGCATCGGTCGAGGCAAATGGCACCGATGTCGCAACTCTGACAATCAAGGATGCCAACGGTCTGGTACTCACCGACGAAGAGCATATCAAGGAATGCAGTTTCCATATTCTCGAATCAGACACCTATCTGACAAGAAAGACCAATACCTTCACAACCATTGACAACGGCACCTACACCATCGAAGGCATGTATCAGGGCACCAAATGTCAGGGTACTGTCGAAATAAAAGGTGTAAACCGCTCTGAATACGAGGTGTTTTCAAAAAAGGTCGCAATCTATAGGCTGACTGCGACCTGGTGCCAGTTTTGCCCGTCCATGACCACGGCCCTTGCCAATCTGGACAACTATACAAAGGACCATACCGTGGTGATGGCGTTCCATGGGGACCAGAATTTCGGACTCACGGAAAACGGAAATTTCCTCTCTGACATCCTGATGTCACAGTTTGCGACTCCAGAGACAGGAAACGGCTATCCGTTTGCAATCTATTCTCTTGTCCACGGGACCTTGAAGCGCACTCGCAACGACATAATGGGCTTTGTGCATGACGAACTGTACAGCCACCCTGCAACCAGCGGTATCAAGGCCACTTCCACCATCAAGGACGGAACTGCCAGCATTTCCGCATCTGTGAAAGTTTCCGCTGACGGGAAATATGACCTGGGCTGCGCCATTCTCCAGAACGCTCTTTCAGGCGGGGCTGATGCGAAAGAAGAAGTGTACAATAATGTCGTAACAAACATTTCCGGCAACTACCGCTATATGTCCACCAATGCCTTCACTCTCAAAAGCGGAGAGGAGAAGACAGGGCTTCTTTTTGAAAATGTCAAGTTCGATGCTGCCAACAAGGATAAGGTCAGCATTGTTCTCTTCACCCTTGTGGCTGATGGCAACAAGGTGAGGATTGACAATGTCGTATCAATGCCTGTGGGCGGTTCTGTTGAATATGTATATAACGAATAGCGATGAAGACAATTGTACGTTTGTTTGCCGCAATTTCTTTCATCGCGGCCATGGCGACCTCCTGCGGTATCGACAATCCGGAATCGGTGCCCGAGGGAGTGGTACGCATTTTTGCCGACAAGACCACAATCGCTGCTGATGGGGTGGATGCAGTGAAGCTCAGGGTAATGTACGGTTCGGAGGACATTACCTCAAAGAAAACCCTGACTATCAAGGTCAAGGGCCCTGATTCAGGTTATGACCTTCCGGCAGGGGCCGGCAGCTTCTCGACGGCCGTGGCCGGAAAATATACCCTCTCAGCGACATATTACTATGGCGGAGACATCGCAAGCGACAATGCGGTGACGGTGGAGGCAACTCCGGTCGAGACGGGGCGTTACTACCAGAAGCTCCTCGGAATGCAGTTCACCTCAGTCCTCTGCCCTTCCTGCCCGTCCCTTTCATCCACCTTGAGGGAGGTTCAGGCAAAATATCCGGACAGGATATCCGTGGTTTCTTTCCATGTAAGTGCGATGGGGGCGGACCCGATGTGGCTGAAAATGTGCGACACCTTCTTCAAGAGTGTGGCTGATACGGACGGACTTCCGGCTTTCACTTTCAATATGAGGAAAAACTCCGGGCACATCATTTCGGAGTACTCGAAGATTGTGAACGAGATGAGCCGTCAGATGAAGGATTTCCCTTCAACCTGCGGAGTGGCTCTCGAGACGGTTGTGGCTGACGGCAAGGCGGACATCACGGTGAAAATCACTTCTGAGGTCGCATCGACGATGAAATATCATGTCTTCCTCGTTGAAGACGGGCTTGACTATGACCAGATGGGTGCCGAGGGAGGCTATGTACACAATAATGTGCTCCGCTATTGCAAGAGCGACAGCGTATGGGGCACGACTTTCAACGGGGGAAAGGCTCTGGAACCTGGTAAGGAATACTCGGCCAGGACAACCGTAAGTCTTGATTCGACCTGGAATCCTGCCAGGATGAGGGTTGTTGCCGTGGCCATGACAACTTCTGACGGAGGAACTTCGTACGGCTGCAACAATCTGAACGACTGTGCTTTGGGCTCATCTGCCGATTACATCCTTTCAGAATCTGCAAAATAGGAAGAAGAGATGAAAAGAAAATCAATGATATATGCCTTCATGGTATGTCTGGCTGCACTGCTTGCCTCTTGCGAGGGTGGTGCAGGCGTTGAATCGACTCTGACGCTTTCGGCTGATAAGGCTTCCGTGACGGTTGGTGACAAGGTGACTTTCACGGTGAAGAATTCCGGCATTCAGGATGTGACTGCCGCATCGGGTATAAAATGTGTCCAGACTGGAAAGAGTGTTCCGGGGGCGGAGTTCGTGGCAGAGTCGGAAGGGGAATGGACCTTTGTTGCCGAATATGACGGTATGAAGTCGAACGAGGTCGGTATCACCGTCGTCGCTCCTGTGGTTTCTCAGTTCAGGAAACATATATGCCTGATGGAATTCACCGGACAGTGGTGCGCGATGTGCCCTGAGGGTGCCACGACTATAAATTTCTATGCATCACAGATTTATCCGGACGTACTGCATGTGCTTGCCTTCCATAACCAGGACGAGTTCGAGCTTCCGCAGGAGGCGGAATTCAGCAAAAAATTCAAATTCGGAGGTTATCCGGGTTATGTCGCAGATATGAAATATTATGGTCTGGTTTCTTCCGGCCAGTTCTCTGAGGACTTGAAGAAAGCGAGCTCGCCGGACGGTCTTCATTGTGGGATTGCCCTGTCTTCTTCTATGGCAAATGGAAAGGCTGACGTGAGCATAAAGGTCTTCTCGGAGCTTTCGTCAAAATACAGGCTTGCTGTATATGTGCTTGAAGACAAGATAGTTGCAAAGCAGAACGTGAGCGGTACCTACCGCGAGGACTATACCCATCGCCATGTGGTGAGAAAGATGGTTTCGGCTTCCATTGCGGGCGACGACCTGGGGCTCATCGAGGCGGAGTCGGAAAAGACGGCTGACTATGAGATTACACTTGATTCTTCCTGGAAAGCGGAGAATCTTGAGGTCTGCGCCCTGGTTATCGGAGAGGATGGGTGCGTAAACAATATGGCTGCCTGCCACCTTGATGGCGGAAATGCCGAATATGACAGGATAACAAACAAATAAAACACTATATGAAAGCAATCAACAGATTAGGTATTCTTTTGTCTGCTGTTGTCATGACCGTGGCCTGTGATATGAGTAATATTACGGATCCGGATGACAATGGCAATGTAAAGTATGTCGGAACCGATCCGGACTGCTATGAGTTCGCAATGAACGCAGCAGAGGGAAATTTCAACGCCAAGGAAAATGGTGTTTCCATCCAGATTGGGCGCGTTGACAGGACAAATGTCGTGTTCACCCTCCTTCCGGGAGAATCCATCAAGTCATACAGGGTGGATGTATATCCTAAAGCCATCCTCTACAACTACCTTCTTGAGGGAGGAAAGATTGATGCCTCGGCAGATGAGGTTGAAGACTATATCCTTGAGCTTCTGACCTCTGCTCAGGGTGCTGGCGGATACATCTTCAATTACAAGGATGATGCAGAGGACTTTCCGATGAAGGAATTCGACTGGATGAACAGCAATTACGCCCAGTACAAGCTTGTTCCTGACTGCGAGTACTTCATTACCGTTGCCGGCTGCTACGATGACGGGGCAATGGATGTCGCATCGCTCAGCATAAGCCACTTCAAGACCTCCACCCAGCCGCTCGTCGGCAATCCTCAGATCGGTCTTGAGCATCAGGAAAGCTACAAGGCCTATCTCGTGACCTATATCCCGAATGCAGACTGCAAGTATTTCTATAACTGGAGCTACCTTGCCGAGGAAATCGACGAGTACATTGATACTTTCGGAGAGACAATGATGAGGGACTTCATGCGTTGTGCCGTGACTACCGCACTTGACGTGACTGTTCAGGACAACCTCACCACTCTTGTAAGTTTCAGCGAAGTCACTTCCGATGCGGTTTTTGCCACTGTTGCAATTGCCCTTGACGTAAACCAGACTCCTGCAGAGCATATTACAAGGGTTGACCTTTCTCTGAAAGACATTCCTGAACATGCGGAGAAGGGAGATGCTTCGGTTGCAATCAATACAAGCAGAGTCGGTGCCACTGCCGCATGGTTCGACGTTACGATTGAAGCCACTGCAACTGCCGTGTATTACAATGTGGTTCCGGCTTCGGAGGCAGATGCTGTTGCTGCTGCCGACTCAACCACGAGGGCTGCCTATGCATCGGAGCTTGCTTACGGCGGATACGGCATCAGAAACGAGAACTACCACTTCGACCAGGAAAATGAAAAGCCGGACGGCCAGAGCTTCTTTGCAAAGAATGAGTTCATAATTGACCTTCAGCCGGAGAGCGAATACAAGGTGGCATTCTGTGCAAAGAATGCTTTCGGACAGCTTTCTGACGTGATGTTCTCTGAATCGTTTACGACAAAGGCTCTCGTGCTTGACAATCCTGATGCATGTCTGTGCAACGACGATTTTGTCTTTGAACTCAGGGAGCCAAGCCGTGACGGATGGAAATACTATGCTGAGTACAACTGGGATGACATGTCGATGATACGCTTCCAGATTGTTTATCCGGATGTCGTGGATTCTCCATACCAGAGCCATGAGAACCCTGGCAGCCGCGAGGAACTCCTCGGCTTCCTGTTCGGTTCGTCCGGAGCTTATGACACTCCTAACGCCAATGCATGGTGGGCTCTTCCTTCAGGTGTTGACTACCTTGCTTATTACGGATTCACGTCGGGACAGGAATATGTCGTCGCATGCTGTGCAGAGGACATCAACGGTGTCGTGGGACCTGTAAAACTGGTTCATGTCACCACCAAGGAGATCAAGCCGGGAGCGAATCCTAAGGTTTCCATCAAGCCATCACTGAGCGAAGACGGATCGACCATCACTTGTGTGTTCGAAGCAAACGAGGATACCAAGATGATGAAGTATTTCGCTGCAGACAAGACCGACCAGTATTTCTACACCCTGTCTCTTGATGAGCTTTTCAAGCAGAATTCATACTTGAATTACAACGACTATATCAAGTCATGGACTGAGTGGACAATCCTTCAGGGCCTCCAGTCACAGAACCTGACATCTACCGGAACATATAAGGTGCCGACGGACAAATCTCCTGTGCTCGTATGTGCAATCGCAATCGGAGAGAAGGACGGAGAGGACTGCTACAGTGACCTTGCCCATGTCATCTATTATGACGGAGCCTTCCACGACCTGTCCGAGTACAGAACCCCACCTGCAAAATAACCATTAACAACTAATCAATAAAGATTATGAAAAAACAACTTATCCCCACAATGGGCCGGATCATCGGCAAGGCCGTGATCGTAGCCGCTATGGCTTGCCCAGTCTTGTTCACTTCGTGTGACAAGTTCATCTATGACGACAGTCAGTTGAAGGAATCCATCGAGGATCTCAACAACAGGCTTACTGCTCTTGAGGAGAAAGTGACTAATGAAGTTGCTACTCTTAAAGATCTCGTAAATGGAAAAGTTACCGTTGCTGCCGTAGCAAGCGCAGAGAACGGTACGACAACCATAACCCTTTCTGACGGCAAGACCATCGTTGTCGGTGCTGATGTAACCGGCAAGTCTCTTCTCACAATTATCGAGGAAGGTGGCAACTCATATTGGGCAATTACCGTGAACGGCGGTGCAGCAGAGCCTCTGCTCGTCGATGGAAAGAAAGTTCCTGTAGCCGTTACTCCTGACATCAGAATCAATGATGGCAAATGGGAGATTTCTGTTGACGGTGGACAGACCTGGATCCCTTCAGGCGTAGAGAGCAGCGACATCGTGTTCTATACTTCATTCGACGAGGACGAGGACTATGTATATCTTACTCTTGCCGATGGTTCAGTCATTTCAGTTGCAAAAGACAAGGATGTAACATTTGCAGTCCTTTCAGGTGCCCAGTATTTCTCAGAGGGTGAGACAAAGACCGTGAAACTTGAGATGGAGAATGTCGAGAACTACACCATCACAGAAAAACCTGAAGGCTGGAAAGCTTCAATCAAGGGCAACAAGCTCAACATTACCGCTCCGGCTTCTGCAGAGAGCGGAGAGGCTGACGGCGTTGTAAAGATTCTTGCTACTTTCAGTTCAGAGTCTCCTGCAATCGTCAGCGTGAACGTGCATCTGAGCGATCCTCTTTATATACTTTCTCTTGATGGAACCAAGGTCAACGTGACAGTAACCCCTGCCGGTGAGGAGGCGTGGGCTTTTGAAGGTGGTGTCTATATGGGTGCTATGCTCCGTTCAGAATTCAATCCTGCCGCTCTTATCCAGGGCCTCAACGACCGCACTGTCCTTGATCCTTATGCTCAGCCAATATGGAGCACTACAACATTATCTCTTGATACGATGATTGGCGAGGGCTTCGATGCTGCTGCTGAATATGTTGTCTGGGCAATTGAACAACCTGAATACGACAGATTCACAGGGAAGAATAAGCCTTTTGAAATAGAAAATCTTGCTTTCGCAGTGTATATCCCAGTTGAGCTCAGCGTAACTGTCAGCGATATTAATTTTGATGATGCACATATTACCACTTATTTCAAGGGATGTGACGGTTACTATTTGTCTTATTCAGAGAAGGAGTATTTCTCTGCTGAAGCCTTTATCGAAAATCTTCCTTATGAAACGCCTTTCACTTCGGTAATGGACAAGAACCTTTCTAACTTCTACGAGTACACAACGTATCTGTCTGCAAACACGACTTACGTGGTATGTATGGCCCCATACAACGAGGGAGAAACTCCAGCAGCAGAGTCACTTGTAAAAGTTGAGTTCACAACCGGTGACTTTGCTTCTGGTTCTTCACTGGCTGCTCCTGCTTTTGAACTTACAAACGTTGACTATACTTCATTCTCGAGCACGATTACTCCGGCAGCCGGAGCATACAAGACTTATGGAACAGCATTCAAAAAATCTGAACTTCCGGCAAGCGATGCTGAAATCATCGAGGCACTCAAGAACTCTTGGTATCTTTCTGCAGGTGAGAAAACTTTCACCGTGTCTGGCAGCGGAGCAGCGGGAACGGAGTTCGTTGTTTGTGCAGTTTCTGTCGAGCCAAGCGGAAAATACGGTACAATCCTGAAACAGGATGTTGCACTCAAGAACATTACCTACAATGAGAGCCTTGTCCTTACCCTCGGTGAGCCTGATGCTGCAACCAAGGGTGAATTGACTGCCAAGATTCCGTTCACATACACCGGAGCAGCAGTGAAGATCCGCTATCACTACACATCAAACACATGGAATCTTGACAATATCCCTGGTCAGCTTGCCCTTTACTCTGAGAGCAGCCCTACACTCTATCAAAATGTGTATGAAGTTGAGCTCTCATCCATCCAGAACAACACCATCGTTATTACGGATGACCTGGTTTTAGGAACCAACTTCAACTTCTTCGCACTCCTTATCGATGCAGAAGGCGGCATTTCACAGGTTGCTCAGACCACTTTCAAACCAGAGCTCAGCCTAGATTATGTAAGAGCTGAAGATGCAGACTATGCCGTTGGACAGCCGACATTCGGACCGGCAACATGGACAAAAGATCCTACTTGGGGAAGCGTCTCATGTGAGATCTCAATCAATCTTCCGGCAGAGTGCAAGAAGGCTTATGTGATGGCTAAGGACCCTGTATATCTGACAGGAGAGAATTGGAAGTCAATTACAGACAAGGTAATTACCGCACCAGCAGGCTATTCAGCTGCATCATGTACTGAAAGCACAACTTTGTCTTTCAACTATATCAATGCTTCAACAAGGTTCTATGTAGTTTGGGAGACCGAGGGTGAGAAATACCACGAGTATTTCATCTATGATCCTAAATTCCCTGAAGGTGGAAATGGAACCACCACAGGTGAAATCCAGCCAAGATAATTATTAATTTTCCCGAGGGTAGCCGGACGTACTGTCCGGCCCCTCATTTTAATTTTTCATAATGAACAAGCTTAGACTATTATCAATCTTTATCGCAGCCGCAACCTTCTTTTCATGCACTAAGCCTGAAAATGAACAGACCGGATTTTCAAATGTAAAGAACCCGAGGGAGGGCCAGCTGGTTTCCGTCTATGGCGAGACAATCACCGTGACTTTCGATGCCACTGCAGCCTGGACTGCGGATATTGAAGCCGAGGACGAGTGGGCAAAGATCAAAACCATGTCAGGCAACGACAAAGCCGGCAGGGGAGGCATCAAAATCCAGTTTGAGAAAAATCCGGTGATGGCCAACCGCACGGCAAACCTTTACATCACGGTTGAGGGCTATCCCCGTGCACAGCTGGCAGTTTTCGAGCAGTCTTCCGGCGTTGAGGACAATGCTATGAACGACTACCTCATATCAGAGATGGAGAAAAGGCTTACCACCGAATATCTCTGGGCAAATGAGTACAAGGCGATAGAGAAGTCGAATGTTCCGTATGACCAGTACCTCTACACCAACCTGAGCAAGCTCGGCGAGGTCAATATCGAGGACGGCGGATATTACAGGGATTATTCTTCCTATGCAGGGGAAAGGTACATCTACTCATATATTCAGGAAATTAGCGGGACCAAGGCACCTGAGCTTGCATCAACCTACGGACTTGGAATCGGTCCTCTTTTCGCTTCCAAATATGACGACGACCCGAACTCCCAGACCGTGGGACTTACCCTGGGCTATGTCTATCGCGGCTCTCCAGCTGATAAGGTCGGTCTTCAAAGGGGAGATATCATCTGGGCCATCAACGGCAATGTTGTCACATACAACAACTATCAGACATTCATGTCTGAACTTTTCTACAATCCTAACGGCTCTTATGAGTTAGTCTATGCAAGATATGTCCTTGACGAGAGCGGAGAACGTTACAACCTCATTCAGGACAATGTGGCAACTCTCTCTCCTGAGTCTTATGGGTACGACCCGATTCTTTTTGCCGCAATCATGAAGAATAATGAGGAAGCTGCCGAGGGCGGCTCTTCTGAAGAAGGCGAAGAGAAAATACCGGAATTCTGCATAGGCTACCTCGCAACCGAGAGCTTCGACATGAGCGCCCAGTATGTGATTGAGGACCAGATCCAGCAGTTTGTCGATGCCGGAATCACCGATCTCATCCTCGACCTTAGGTTCAATGTTGGCGGCGCTGTGCCTCAGAGCCGTTATCTTTCAAGCGCAATTGCAGGTCGCGCACATGACAACGACATCTTCTTCAAGGCTGAATATGTGG
>SAMEA3663036__coassemble_936_pt1 | contig 11876 bp, 6 predicted proteins | sample SAMEA3663036__metabat2_high_PE_029 | metagenome-assembled genome bin SAMEA3663036 (sample SAMEA3663036) | pig gut metagenome | biome: pig gut; feature: pig-associated habitat; material: faeces | place: France | collected 2012 | reverse complement strand
GTCAAGACAGAAATTGAGAACCAGGTCATTATAGTCATAGTCACCAATTCTGGAGTCTTCAAATGCCAGAGTGAAGTAGGTGTCATAGATGAATTTGTTGGACGAGAATTTTTCACTTAAGGGGGTAATATACTCAACAGTATAGGAAGGATCTCCCAAAGCCTTGGTCTGCTCCGAATTGAAAGAACAAGGAACCATGATGCTGGCAGTCATGGGAAGAACAGCAAGAGTGTCGTCAGTATCCTTCATCGTGACAACTGCTATCTTTCCCTCCGGTACATCGATGGTGAGGTTCTGCGTCATGACAAAGGTTTCAAGCGTCTCGAGAATAAGCTCCTGATCCGCCTTTTTCATATCATCAAACTTGTTGCAACTCCAGTTTCCCAAAACTGTCAAAATAATAAAAGTTGCCAAGAGAATCCGCTTCATACGTAATAAACTTAAAATCAACGTGCAAATATACAATAATTATTTGAAATAATGTTTATTATTTAGATTAAGTCAAAATCAATCGCATGGAAAAATTACGCCCCAGCTGCGTCGGAGTTCATCCATCTGATGCATTATTCTGAGGGTTTCGGAATGGGGCATGAATGGAGATTCAAATGCGCCATTTTCGATTGCCTGAATACTGGCACGTACCTGATATTCGAAACCTGTTATCTGTTCAGGTGCATGATATTCAGCAATAAGCTTATAATCAGGGCCATACACCTTTGCTGAAAGTGGGCAGTTGATATTATCCACGATGATATGCCCCTTATCACCTGAGATTATTCCCTGACGGTCACAGCGGGCATAGATGCTCGATTGAATAGTTGCCATCTTGCCGTCTCGATAAAAGAGGGTGATGCTTTCCTGACCATCTACACCTGTGTCGGTTTTCCTGCATATTGAATGTGTCGAGACGATGTCTGTCCCGAAAACCATAGCAGCGAAATTCAAGCAATATACCCCCAGGTCCAAAAGGGCCCCTCCGGCAAGTTCCGGACGCATGATTCTTTCCTTATGTGCGACCGGATAACTCAGGCTTGTGAGGAGTGTCGCAGGTTTGCCGATTATTCCTGAGGCGACAAGGTCGCAGATTGTTCGGGAGAAAGGGAGATATCTTGTCCATATGGCTTCTGTGATGAAGACTCCCCTATTGTGGGCATATTCGATGAGTTTTTCAGCCTGAGAGGCATTTGCAGTGAATGATTTCTCACAAAGGACTGGCTTGCCCTTACTGATACACATCATCGCCTGCTCAAAATGAAAGGAATGCGGAGTAGCAATGTAGATAAGATCAACCCCTGGATCATCCGCAAGGGCTTCATAAGAACCGTAAGCCTTGCTGAAATGCCATTGCTTAGCAAAATCTTCTGCTTTCTGAAAACTGCGGGAAGCAACCGCATAGCACTCAGCATCAGGCATTTCATTCAAGGTTGCAGCCATTTTTTCTGCGATATGGCCGCAACCGATTATTCCAATTCTGTAAGTTCTGATTTTCAAAAATGTCTCCTATTCCTCAGCTGAAACAAGATTCTTGTACCAGTCTTTGTTCCTGGTACCTTTGCTGGATGCCCAGAGAGAATAGTCAGGATAGATTTCGTCAATCCTGTGCATCTCGTTCCTAGGATCAAGAAGCCCTGCGACATCCTCCACTGTTGCTCCTTTCAAATGGATTGCAAATGGATAATCGCCTTCACGGACAAAATATCTGGAAGATTTTGGATTCGAGGAATCATCGCCTGTACCAAGAAGAGACATATCCATCTTGAAAGTAGGTCTATCATTCGTAATGTGCACCTCAAGACGTTTTCCGTTGTCAAGATTTCTGTAGATAAACGGAAGGATATCAACTTTCAATGTATTGTTCGATGGAGCAGCAGCGTAATTGTAGGTATAAACGAGTTTGTACTCTGCCCCCATGTTTTCCTTGACATTGTCAGTTATGAGATATACCGGAAGAAGGTTATTTCCATCCACATCCTTTGGCTCGAACACCATGTCAAACGGGACGAACTCCTCACTGCCCTCTGCCCTGACAAGAGTGGTGAAAGTACCGAGCGACTGGAAATTGGAGTTGAATCCGTTCCCAACCTTGGTCAAAGAAAAACCGAGTCCGTTGTTATTCGCCGCCATATTCTGGAAGGTCTTGATAATGAAGGACTCGCCGACAATCATACCTGCGGAATAAATGGTTTGATGATTATATCTTATAACGACATCGTTAAGATCATAGTCTCCTTTATAAGGCCATATGTCTTCGAATGCATATACTCCGCCGACTTCTTCAGTCGCAACTTCAATATCCTCCTTTGACATCTGCGTCGCAACCTGAATTGCATCAGATGGAACTGAATTGATTGAAAGGACGCAGTCAGTCAGGTTATTGTCGTCCTTGTAGTCCTCAAATCCAAGGAATATATCGTCATCAACACGGAAAAGTGCTGTACGGGCAACGTTTTCAGCATACAACTTGCCGTCATTGGAAATACTGATACCTGGAGTAGTTGCAGAAAGATTATGATTGTTTCTGGTCTTCACGAAAGGTATCCTGTTTGAGAAGGCGTTCGTAGCAAGCACAAAGCCAATACGGGTTCCTGCCGGGAATATCTCCGTCTCGCCCTCCATACTGCCCTCGGCAATATGAGGGTAATATTTCAACTGAACAGTTGTAAGCCTTTCAAGTCCTGCAGAAGGTCTTGCATCCATATCCGATCCCTTGGACTTTTCCCACAAGCCATCCTGAGTGTTCGGGAAAATCATTACTGCATCGATGTCCTGAATCCGGGAAGGGCAGTTCCCTTCCTGATAGAAATAATAACCAATTGAACTGTTGAAGCATGTATTCTGACCAAGGAAGGTTACAGAAACAGGGCCGTCAACTGACATGTAGAGATCCTCAAGGCATTTGAATTCTTCAGGACAATTGTATTGCTGGACAGTCCTCATAACCTCATGGAAAGTCAGGAAAAGTTCCGCAGAGTTTTCAGGCAGCAGCTCCTCCCTTGTACAAGCATAGGATTCAACTGAACCATTTGCATATTTATCATATTCTCCGAGCCAGCATTTCCATGGTTTCATGAATTTTTTATACTGGTCCGGGATGGGTTTCTGGCAATCCTCGGCCATGTATGAATAATGCGCAGTCGTAGTTGTAGCAAACGGAACGACTCCCGCCTTTGTTCCATCCTCCGGGGCATCGGTTACATACACAGCCCCGTCCCTGACCTGAGCTTCGATAAGAGTGCGGGCATAAAAGGCAGGGGCATAGAAATAGAGTTTCTCCGCATAGTCAGGAAGAGAAACAGTCCCTGAAAATCTGCCGTTTACATCTGTATATCCGCTGAATATCGGCAGGACATTATCGCATTTGACATAGTTGTTGCCCTGGTCATCAAGGTCAACCGGACAAGTGTCATAAACCTCGAAATAAACAGAAGCGTTGACGCCTGTATTTGCATATTCGACATTTACGGACACCCCCTCATTGACTGTGGAGAAACTGAAATCATTTGACGGTTTCATCGAACCGGTCGGATGATTCTCATTGCGGTTACATGCAATAAACAGGACGGAAAGGATGAGCAGGAATGCAATATTATGCCTCTTCATAGCTATAAGTCTTTTTATGTCAATCAATTTGTAAAGTTAGAAGATTATTTTGAATTATGAAAATTTAATTTTTCGAAAATATTATTTTATATTTACTAATCTCGTCAAATAATGAAAGGCTATGGATTCATTTTTTGCAATTACCCGCGACCGAGATTTTCTCCTGCACTTCCTTACAGTTTGGCGCATAAGGAGGCTAAAAAGTCAGTCATATCGAGCGAAGCACAGAGTACGGAGTCGAGATATGACAAACTTTTTAGCCTCAAATAGGGAATGAAGATGGTCGGCCAGAGCCGGGGACGACAATTAGAAGGAGATGAAAACAGCTCGGCTGAATTCAGGCTGAGCAACCTTGCCGGTGATTTCCGACTTGATGATTAGCCTTTCAGGAGAAATGCCGTATTTCTGGGTCAGGATGTCGAAAACAAGCTTTGCACGAGCCTCGCTCAAGGCCTCATTTCTTCTGTGCGAGCCAGTGTTTCCGTCAGCCGTTCCTACAACGGTCAGACAAACCGGTCTGCATGCATCCACATTCTCAAGGATGTTCTCCGCAACATATTCTAGATGCTTCATTTCCTTGGCACTGAGATCGGTCTTGCCAATCTCGAAGTAGATTGCCATAGGCTCCATATCCTCAATATTGATGACCGACTCGTTATTGGCAGAAGCTGGTTTATGAGAGAAAAGCTGGTTCTTCAACTTCTTGTTCTCCTTCTTGAGATGGTTGTTCTCATCCTTAAGAGCATTATTTTCCTTGTCATAACTAATGGCAACAGACTCCAGATAGCCGATGGTATTGGCATCATCCTGGCGGTCCCTTTCCCTTATCCGGGAATAACGTCTGAATGAAGGATATCCCAAATTGACAGAAAGACCCATTGTCACGGAAGGGAGTACCGCAACTCCCCCGGCAGCACCGCTTGCACGTCCATTCAAAGCCATGGCCCTCATATCAATTGCAAGGTCCATATATTTGCACAAACGGAGATTATGCAGCAGACCGATACCGGCAGCAATCTCATCCCTATGAAAATCAACATCTTTCAGTCCATAAGAACGGAAATATCCGGCATGAACATAAGGCACAAAATTCCAGAAGCGCCTCTCCTTGTGACCTCCTATGGCATCGGAAATATTCCACAGGAAATCACCATGGATATAGAGATAACCCAGTTTCTGCAAATACATGTTTTCATGAGTATCAAGCACATTGCCCAGAACAGATGGAATATCTGTCCAAAATCTTGAACTCAGTCCCTGATAGCCTACCCTCATACCGATGGCAGGCGTGAACCATTTTCCGAAATTGGCATCAAGGCTCGGGCCGACAGCAACTTTCGCACCGTCAGTCCAGAAAAAATTAATACCGCCTCCGACAGCCATAAACCAGTTGTCACAGAAGCGGTTGGTAAGATAAGGACCACGGACTATCTTACCGTATTCATCCCGGTTTTCTCTCTCCTGAGCATTGACGGCAGGAGTTACCGACATCGAGAGGGCGATACCCATCGCCGTTCCCAATATAATAATAAGACGTTTCATAACCACTAACAATTAATAAGTGAATACGAAACGTCTGTTACAAATTTTGTGAAAAACCGTTATTTTTCTTAAAAATTATAATATTATACCTATAATTTTGAATTTTTCAGTACCCTCATCGAGCGAAATCGAGACATCCACGTATGTCATGTCGGGCGAAGTCGAGATGACATGAAAGGGACTAGTCCTCGCTTAAAATCTGCGAAGCGTGATTCTTGGTGTCAACCTTCTCGATGATTCTGGTGAGAATGCCGTTTTCATCAAAGATGAAGGTACGGCGAAGAGTGCCGACACAGACCTTGCCGCACATCTTCTTTTCTCCCCATGCGCCGAAATCCTGAAGCATCTGGGTTGAAGGATCGGAAAGCAAGGTGAAAGGAAGCGAGAACTTGTCCGCAAACTTGCGGTGCGACGCCGCGCTGTCCTTGCTCACGCCTATGACATTGTAGCCCTGAGCAAGCAGGGCTTCGTGATTGTCCCTGAGGTTGCACGCCTCGGCTGTACATCCGGGGGTGTTGTCCTTTGGGTAGAAATAGATGATTGTTTTCTTGCCTATCAAGTCGCTTGAAGCTACTTTATTGCCATCCTGGTCAACGACCTCGAATGATGGCATCTTATCTCCTGGTTTCAACATAGTATTAAATGATTATTCTGTTATATCAAATTCATCAAAACCTTCTTATTCAGAAACTGTTACATTGACTGTGGCACTTTTCAGGCCTTTTCCCGACACCTTGAGAGTTGCAGGGCCGGCAGTTTCTCCTGCCTGAAGGATGACTGTCAGCATACCGCCAAAGGCATGCATCTGAGGAAGGTGGAAGAGGTCCAGGCAGGTTGGATCACCGTTTGCAGAAGCCTTGTAGGAAGCCGCACCTGAAACGCTGAATTTCAGCAGGTTACCAGCATTGGGACAAAGGTTTCCATCCTTGTCAACGACTTTGACGGTGAGATAGCAGAGATCTTTCCCGTCTGCTTTCATTGCAGGAATCCCGCTCTGTCCAATGAAATCCAAGCCACTGACCACCTCAATATGATGAGGTTTCCCGGCAGTGCGGACAGATTTGCGGGCAGTTACATTGCCATTATTGTCATAAGCAACAACTTCAATCTCTCCCCTTTCATACTTTACATCCTCCCACATCAGCCTGTAGCGGCTCTCATGGTTTTCTGTCTGCAAGCCCTCAGCCCTGGCTGTCGGAGCTTTGCGACGCCGGCCCTGGCTGACGCCGTTGACAAAAAGTTCAGCCTCCGGGAACGAGGTATATACATAGACAGGAATTTCCTGATTATCAGCACCTTCCCAATTCCAATGAGGAAGGATGTGGAGGGTTGGTTCATCTCTGTTCCATATACTTCTGTAGAGGTAGAAACGGTCCTTAGGGATGGAAGCAAGGTCAATGATTCCAAACATGGAACTATGGTTCGGCCATGCATCGGTATCATAAGGGGAAGGTTCTCCAAGATAGTCGAATCCGGTCCAGACGAACTGTCCCATGGTCCATGGATAGTCATCAGCGAGGGCAAAATCAATATCAGGGACATTTGACCATGCGCAGGCATCGAGGTCATAGCCGGAACACTGGTGGTCCGGGTCAATGGCTCCGAAACGCTTTACTGTCGGGAATTTGTAAACGCCGCGTGAGCTGACGGTTGAAGCTGTCTCACTTCCGAGGATGAATCCATGAGGAAGGTCGTTGTAAGCCTCAAGGTATCTGAATGTTCTGTAGTTCAGTCCCGGAACGTCAATCAGTGCTGCAAATCCGTTGTCAAGCACACATGAGACCTGGTCCATTCCGCAGGTGCAGACCCTTGTCGGATCTTCCCTATGGCAGATGTCCTGAAGGAATTTTGCAACTTTATATCCCTGGACATCACATTGAGTAGGAACTTCGTTACCGACGCTCCAGATTGCGACACAAGGATTGTTTCTCCAACGGCGAAGCATTCTGACCATATCTCTTTCTGCCCATGTAACTCCTTTTATATCAGACTCTTCATTAAAGAATCTGTGATAGCCGTTCTGGCATTTTGCAATATCCCATTCATCGAAAGGCTCAATCATCATCATGAATCCGAGCTCATCACAAAGCTCTACAAGTTCAGGAGCAGGCATGTTGTGGGAAGTGCGGATTGCATCGCAGCCCATATCCTTCAAAAGAAGCAGCTGGTGTCTGAGGGCAGCGACATTGATAGCAGCTCCGAGAGGGCCAAGATCATGGTGATTACAAACTCCCTGGAATTTGCGTGACTCTCCATTGAGGAAGAAACCTTTTTCCGGGATGAATTCCATTGTGCGGAAACCAAAGCGTGTCTTATATACATCTGCAAGTCTCTCTCCGTCATAGAGTTCCGAAACCGCTTCATAGAGGCTTGGGCTTTCAGGAGACCAGAGCTGAGGATTCTCCACGATGAAATTCTGTACGAGAGGCTGGCCTTCGCCTGTCTTTCCAGCAAAGGTCTTTTCAGCTGCAAGGCTGCCGTCCGGCGCATAGATTGATGTCTTGATTTTCAAAGAGCATCCGCTGCCGCCTGCAACCTCCGTTTCCAGATGGACTGAGGCATAGGCTTTCTCAACATGAGGAGTCGTGACATGTGTTCCCCAAACTGGAATATGAACCTTGTCAGTGGTAATCAGATGGACATTTCTGAAGAGTCCGGCTCCCGGATACCATCGCGAAGAAAATGGCTGGTTTTCAAGCCTTACGGCAAGGGTATTGGACTCCCCTTCCGGATTCAGGAACGGAGTTACATCGACGTGGAACGGGCTGTAGCCATAAGGTGAGTAGCAGACCTCCTTTCCGTTTACATAAACTCTGGCTTCGCTCATTGCTCCGTCGAAAAGAATTTCCGCCATTTTGCCCGCAGGGACTTCAAAAGTCGTTCTGTACCAGCCTGTTCCCATGTATGGTAGGCCACCTGTACGGCCGGTTTTAAGAGTCGCTACAGTTTCAAAATTCTGGGTTACGGCAACTTTCTGAAGGTCATGCTCGATGCTGAAAGGACCGGTGATTGCCCAATCATGAGGAACTCTGACGCTTTCCCATCCGGAGTCGTCATAAGCAACCTGGGATGCGCCTTCTGCTTCTCCACGGTGGAACTTCCACCCCTTTTCAAGAAGCGTGTCCGTTCTTTGGGCAAAGGCCCAACCTGACGAAAGTGACAATGCAGTCAGAATTACTGCGATGCGACTAAAAAGATGTCTGGTTATCATATCTATGTATGTCATTAATTAATTTGTCCATTGATGTTTTATATCCATAATCGGACAAATTTACTAAAAATATTGACATCACACCCCTCGAACCTCTCAGAAGCCTTTATCAATTGTATGTAAACATCCGAGCTCCCCTGTAAGGGAGGACGAGGCTCTTCACTTCCGAACTAAAGAAGCCGCCCCGGTGAGGGCGGCTTCTTTGATTTTATGGTAGTTATCCGTGTTATTTGGATACAACGACAATGTTGTCAATATACCATCTTGGAACAACTTTAGAACCAGGCTTCATATCCAGCGGGTGGATTGAAATCCTCTGGCCAGGAGCAACATCAGGAAGGGTTACCTTTGCACTCTGCCACTCCATCTTGCCTAATGGCTGTGTAGTCTTAAGGATTTCACTCGTATAGACTACTGTGTCACCATCTTTGACTTCGACAACGATGTCAACAGGGTCAGTCTCATCGACACCGCTAACTACACGCCTGTGGCAAGCCCAATTGAATTCAACTTCAACAGTTGTTTTGCTCGCAAGATTGATGTCAGGGATGACTAGACCAGTAGTTTTTCCGGTCTTACCCATCTTGAGATAGTAGTGCTGAGGATAGATTACCTTAGCAGTTGGATTAAGGTCAATATAACCCTGTTTTGCGAATTCGCCTGTGAATACACCATCCTTCAAACCAGCTACAGTATATGCATTTGGAGCGTTTCCATCTGTGTCGTTGTCCTCAACGGACTGTCCGAACACTTTGCCGCTGTTTGCTGCTGAATAGAGTTCCTCAAGCGGAGCAAGCCAGTCGAAATTGTCGGCAAAGAGCACGTTTGTACCAAGCTGATTGAACGATACGGTCTTGTTGAAAGAGTATTTGTCATTCTGGAAGACAACTTCAACTACTCTCTTGACGCCAGAGTTGGCCTGTACCGTAACATCTACTTCATAATCACCAGCTACAGCACTTGTCACAGGAAGGGTAACTGCTTCAGATGATACAGTAAAGTCAATGTTCGAAGAAATCTTTGCTGTAAATGTTGCACCTTCAGCAGGAATGAATCCCAGCTGGCGAGGAAGTGTAACGTCAACCCTAGGCTCGAAGTTCTCCTGCTTAACAGTAAGGACAGATTCAATACCTTTCTCCTCATTGTAGAAACGGATGGTTCCTGTTCTGTCAGCACCAGTCATATTTGGAGCAGCAACAAAATTGTGTGTTGACTTTTCAACAATAGCTTTAGTAGCCGGAGCAGTAACTTCTGTTATCCACTCGTCAGAAATCTCTACCTTATAGTTAACATTGGCCTGAACATCAGCAGAGAATTCATCGCCTTCTCCCAGAACGGTAATATTATTGCCTGTTGCGATGGAGATAAGCGGATCAAGCTGACCACCGGCAGCAGACTGGACAACGTGAATGTTCTTCCTTGTATCAGCTGAAGCAAGAGTTATAACTCCGTGACGAAGATTCACGCTTGTACTTGTCTGACAGGTGACGGTTACCGTAATTTCCTCAGAAGCAGAACCCTGGAATACATCGATATCAAACCATTCGGAATCAAGACCTTTTGAAAGAGTCCAGTCATAGTCTGATTTGATTGTGAACGATGCAGGAGAAGATGGAGTCCCCTCGAAAGTCAGGACTTCTTCTGACAGGGCTACATTGGCATAGACAGGGTCAGAGTATGGAATCCCCGAATCGTGGACTTTGATATTGTCAAGATGCCATCTCTGCTGATCTGGAGTAACTGATGCATACTGATAAGGACGAATTGTAATTCTGGATTGCTTGCTAGCTCCTTTCAGGAGAACAGAAGCATGTTGCCAGGCAAGCTGTCCCTGTTCCTGGGTGGTGAAGAACGGGTCGCTGATATTAGTTCCGTTCTCAAATACTCCCGCACCTTCTGGAACTTCAACGACAATCTGAACGTTGTCTATATTTCCAGAACTGGTCATATGTGCAGCCCAGTCAAATTCGATTATCGCGTTGACAAGCTCATCGCCTTTGAATTCAATAGGAGGAAGAATCAGACCATTGTTGTTGTTTGCCGTAGCTTTACTCGTCTTGCCAAACTTCCAATAATAAGTTTGTGGGTAAATTACTTTAGCAGACGGGTTCAAATCTTCATATCCTCTTTTGATAAGTTCTTCCAAAAGATTCGCCAGAGCACCGTTAGATCGCAAATTCGGAGCCGAAGCGCCGGAATTATTCTCCTCTATCGAATCTCCGACATCTACTCCCGAAGCATCGATAAATGATTTCATCCAAGAAAAATCATCGTAGAAATATGCATCAAGCTGCTCGTTTATACCTTTATCTTCAACATTTACAAGGGCGAGTTTAACGTCACCATCCTCAATGCCGACATAATATGCCTCAATGGCAATGTTATGCATATTGACCTTTTCTATATCGATGTCTTTGCCAGGCTGAAGGACAGACACGGAAACTGGAAGAGTGGATTCGTAATAAAGCTTATTGCCGAGGATACCGGCCAGTGTGCTGACATAGACCACGTCCTTTGCTTTTTCTGGATCGAGATTGGCCGTCAGGTCCACAGGATCAGGATGAGATGCTTCCCCTTCGGCAAGCACTTGTATTTCACCTGCGGTCAAAGAGGCAAGGCTGTAACGTGTCGTTTTTTCACCGGCGATGAACACCTTGCTTCCAATGGCAGGAATTGTCTTGGAAACAATATAAATTGAGGCTGTCTCATCAGAAGCCACAAAGCCCTCATCTGTTGCCGCCATAACCTGAACATCAGGGAGTTTGACGGCACTCCCGTCTTCCATAGCTTTCACTTCTGAAATATTCTTTTCTGATGCACCGAGATAATTGTCACCTCCTTGATAAACAATACATTTGACAGTATATCCCTTTTTGTTAGCAATCACAATCTCGCCCTGCCGTGGCCTTTGAATGATTCCGTCCACAACATTGTTTTCTGCTATGATTGTAATATCCATTGTTCCTGAACCTGTAACTGGCGTTACCTGTAGCCATTCCTGGCCAGTATCCACCATCCAGTCTTCATCTGAATAGATTGTCAAGGCGGTTCCTTCTGAACTTTGTGCCGGAATCGTGATACTTGAAACAACCTTCAAAGCACTTGGTTTTACAAGTTCATCTTGCTGGCAACTGAAAACGAGCAATACAGCAAGGGTTGCAAGGCAAATGCCTGATATTTTATTTAATATTTTCATATTTATAATCATTAATAGGCCGATTAATTCATCCCATTGTCTGTAGTATCAGAAGAACCTTCAGACAAACCGTCCTTCCAGCCAGGATTCTGTTTGAGATTCGGATTGGTACTTCTGTCCTCAGTCGGAATAGGATAGAGGTAATCACGTTCTTCGTTGAACGAGCGTTCTTTAGTCCTGAAGTATTCTACATAACCACTGTCACCATTACTAAGAACGATTCCGCCATCTGAAAGTGGCACATTCTTGCCGTCAATTTCAATCTCCTGAATCTGCAGGCAAAGGAATTCATCCGGATATCCGGTAGGCTTGGATGCTGTCTTGTAA
>SAMEA3663036__coassemble_885_pt1 | contig 12296 bp, 8 predicted proteins | sample SAMEA3663036__metabat2_high_PE_029 | metagenome-assembled genome bin SAMEA3663036 (sample SAMEA3663036) | pig gut metagenome | biome: pig gut; feature: pig-associated habitat; material: faeces | place: France | collected 2012 | reverse complement strand
GAACCCGAATCATTATCGTACCGGGATTCAAGTTCAGGATTGTGGACATGCTGGTAACTAATTTCCATCAGCCTCAGAGCACTCTTCTGCTCCTGATTTCCGCATTTGTGGGTGGTGACTGGCAGAAGATATACAATTTTGCTCTCGGCAATGACTTCCGTTTCCTCAGCTATGGAGACAGTTCCCTCCTCTTCAGAAGATGACAGCAGGCAAGCAGGGCATGGTTGATTTTGGATTTTCCTTGCCTTTTCCTATATTTGCGTATTAAAAACTAAACCGAACTTTTTATGATAGATTTATCTGAATTTGAGAGCATCAGCCCTTATACAGACGAGGAAGCGTCCAAGGCATTGAGCATACTGGCCGATTATCCTGTCGTTACTGAGGTGTCGAAGTATTTCTTTCCAGACCAACCTGAAGACTTCCTGAAAAACATCCTTAAGAGTATCAGAACAATTGATGAATATCAGGTGCTTGTCATGTCCAAAGTTGTTGAGTGGGTGCTTGCGCATACTGCCAGGAACTTTTCCTATGACGGCATTTCAAATATTGACCCTTCAAAGAAATTCCTCGCCCTGTCCAATCACAGGGACATCATCCTTGACCCGGCAATCACACAGCTAGTCCTGTGGCGCAACGGTATTCCAATGACGGAAATTGCTGTAGGTGACAATCTTATCACCAGCAAGACTATCGAGTATATGATCAGGTCTAACCGCATGATAAAGGTCATGAGAGGCATTTCTGCAAGGGAACTCTACCTTTCTTCACAACTTCTTTCCAAATATATCCGACTTAACATCACAGAGCAGAGAAGTTCCATCTGGCTTGCCCAGAGACAGGGCCGCACGAAGAACGGATATGACATTACGGAGCAGGGCCTGCTCAAGATGCTCGACATGAGCGGCAGTTCAGATTTCCAGCACAATTTCGAGGAACTGAACATCATCCCGATGAGCATTTCATATGAGTATGAGCCTTGTGACATCCTAAAGGCAAGGGAACTTGTAATTTCCCGCAAGCATAAATATGTGAAGGCAAAGAATGAAGATCTGAACAGCATTCTTACCGGAATCAAGCAGCAGAAGGGCAATATACACCTGAACATCGGAAAACCTCTGACCTCAGAAGAGATTGCAGCAGCTGCCAAGTGCGACAAGAATGACCGCTATCAGCTTATCCGTCATGCAGTTGACGTGAGGGTAATCGAAGGCTATCATCTTTGGAAAAACAACTATATCGCTTACGACCTGCTCAACAAATCCTTCAGATACTCAGAGATGTACAATCTGGAAGACGTTGAGAATTTTGTGACTTACATGCAGAAGCAGCTTAACACAGTTGAACCGGAAATCAATCGCGAAGACCTGCGCCGTATTTTCCTTGATATCTACGCCAATCCAGTCTGCACCAAGGAACTCCTTGAAAAGGAAAAGACTACAGGCTCGATTCTTTTATAACATTTTAGGAAAATCTTTTACTGTAACTTCCAGCTGAGGGAATGGGAACTGAATTCCGTTGGCTGGAAGTGTTGTATATACCTTCTCATTGATGTCGTAATTGACATTCCAGTATTCAGACGACTTAACCCAGGCCTTCATTACAAACTGTACGCTGCTGTCTCTAAGAGCATTAAGTGCCACCAGAGGGTCTGCAGGGGCTCCTTCCTCCTTATTGAGAATCCTGTTGTCGGCAAGCAATATGTCCATCAGCATGGCCTTGGTCTCCTCTGCATTGCATCCATATTCCACATCCACGGTCCAGTCAATCCTCCTGAATTCATTCTGGGAGAAGTTGTTGATTGTGCCGTTGGACAAAGCTCCATTAGGGATGATTATGTTCCTGTTGTCAACTGTTACAAGTGTAGTGCTGACAATGGTGACTTCCTTGACGGTGCCGGAAAAACCTTGTGCTTCAATGAAATCTCCTGCCTTGAAAGGACGGAAAACAAGAATCATGATACCGCCTGCGAAATTCTGGACAGTTCCGTTCAGTGCCATACCGATTGCCATACCACCACCAGCTAGCAAGGCTGCGAACGACGTGGTATCGACGCCAAGGGCCCCGACCGTTACGATGATCAGAATTATTGTCAGTGCAATGCTGACAATGCTCTGAACGAAAGATGCAATTGCTGCATCGGTATTTCTTCTGGTGAATACTCTGGTGAGGATTTTCTTGATTCTTTTAATGAGCCATCCTCCGACAAGGTAAATCAGAAGAGCAATCAGCACCTTCAAACCGAAACTTATAACATTGCTCAGCAACTCTCCAAACAATTCATTTGTCGGAGTATTTGCTATTTTCTCTGCAACAGATACGATTTCAGACTGAACCGGATTCAGTGAATCCGGCTTATGCACCTTTGCCAATAAGGAAAGGCTGTCAACAAGTTGGGTTTGAAGGAGCCAGAACATATATTATCTTTATTTGAACAAAGCTTCTACCTTGCTTATTATAACATTCTCATCATCAGCCGGGTCGAGGATAAGAGCCGGTTTTGCATGGCAGATTTCATGTTCCTTCCATGCAAGTTTTTCGCCACCTCCGGTGATGTTCAGCATAATCATTTCGTCCTTTCCGACAACGCCTGTTTCAACAGCCTGTGCAAGCGAAGCAACAGCAACGGCAGCAGCAGAATAAATGTCTATTCCTTCGCTTTCAAGGAATATATCCTGCCATTTGTGAAGTTCCTGATTGCTTACCTTGAAGATATCTCCTCCTGCATCAATCATGGCATCAAAGAGTCCTCCGGAAAGTGCGTAAGGCGGCTTCCTGTTAGACAGAACCTTGGCATCAATCTCGGCGGCAGCCTGACGCGCCTGCTCCGCAGAGAATGGGACAAGGTCCCTCTGGGCAGCTTTCCAGGAGTCGTACATGATGGTAAAAGGTGTATTCTGGGATGGATACAGACGCATCTTGTGCGAGCCAAAACGCCCGTCCTCAATAAGACGGAGGTTGTTTTCCCAAACGGCAATCGTTCCGGTACCGGATCCTATGCCCTGGAAATAAGCATCAGGTATGCGTCCCGTTTTCTCAACTGCAGACAGGATGGTCGTTCCCATTCCGTCCCTTCTTGCAATATTCTTGGCGCCTCCTTCTGCAAAGAACATAGGGCTCTTGCAAGTGATGTCTGCAAGTGCAATCGCATCGAAGTAGTCCGAACCGGCAGGGCTTGCAATAATCTTGACGCAATCGTCAAGATTCTCCGTAAACCAGAGGGCATTGATATTGTCATAAGGAATTGATATCAGGACCGGAATCTTGTTGTCAGAGCAGACTTTGGCAAAAGCCCTTGCAGTGTTTCCTGCAGAAGCCACAACCATGACCTTGTCATTGCCCTCAGGTAGTCTTGCACAAACTGAATATGCTTCTGTTTCCTTGAATGAGCAGGTTTTCATGAATGCGCCTTTCTCCGGCCAGTAGCCTGAGAATGTTATCCACAAGTTGTTCAGTCCAAGCTTTGCAGCCAGACCTTCTGATTTGTATGTCTGTGGAGCACTGGAACCTGCCAGAGTCTTTCTTATCGGGAGCCAGTCCGCATATCTGTAGAATCCGTCGAGATCTTCTCTCGGTGTAAAGTTTTTCTTTTCATATTCGGCCCTTACAAGGCTTGGAGACTTGCACTCCGGATCGGCCAGAGTCCAGCCCTTGTCTTCCAAACGTCTTCCTGTTGCAATATTTATGAGGGAATAAACAGTCGGTTTAAATGTCATGATACTGTTGTTTTTGGGTTAATACACGTTATTTTAGTTTGTTTATTATCAATGAATTATATATTGGAAATCAGATACCACATATATGCAGCTTCTCCAAGAAGCAGTATCGCTCCTTCAAATCTGTCAAGCTTGTTCTTCCTGAACATCCATGCACTGAGCATAATGAACAGGGCAGCAGCAAGGACTGTAGCAAGATCCACTGCCGTAATGCCTGAAAATGATAGGGGATTGATAAGAGCGGAACCTCCGAGGATGAGCAGAATATTTGAAATGTTGGAACCGAGTATGTTTCCGAGGGCAAGCTGTCCTTTGCCCTTGAGAGCAGCCACGACGCAAGTAGCGAGTTCAGGCATGGATGTACCGCCTGCCATCACCGTAATTGCAATGAATTTGTCCGAAACCCCGAATATTCTAGCTAGTTCCGATGCCGAGTTCACAAAGAGCCGGCCTCCGAAGACAAGACCCGCCAGGCCTCCGACAATCATAAGGACCGTAAGCCATGCAGGAGATTTCCTGGACGCCTCCTGGTTTTCTTCACCGTCTGATTTGTTATGGAAACATGAATATAGATACCAGATGAAAATAAGAAGAAGGATTGCTCCGTCATATCTTGTAAGAGTATCGGTTCCGAGGTTGAACAATGTTCCATGCATTCCGAGTACAATCAGGAGAACTGTTGCAAAAATATTCATCGGAATATCTTTCTTCATGTTGCTTCTTGTTATGACAAGAGGGGAGATGAGGGCAGTGATACCGAGAATCAGCAGGGTATTGAATATGTTTGAACCGATTACATTTCCGATTGCCATATCTGCCTTTCCCTGCATGGAAGAGAGGAAACTTACAACCATTTCTGGGGCAGAGGTCCCGATTCCTACGATTGTAAGTCCGATAACGAATTCGCTTATTCCGAATTTTCTGGCAACTGCAGAAGAACCCTCGACAAGATAGTTTGCACCGAGAAGTATCAGCACGAGGCCGGCAGCGAGTATTAGTAATTGGATTGCCATTTTTACGTATAATAAGTTAAGAAATTAATTTCTCTCAAGTGCTACCACATTTTCCACATGGTGGGTGTGCGGAAACATGTCGACAGGCCTTACTGCGGTGATGTGATAGTCCTTGCACAGAATTTCAAGGTCGCGTGCCTGTGAAGCCGGATTGCAGCTTACATAGACCATTCTTGATGGTGCGGCATTGAGAATCACCTGTGCCACGTCAGGGTGGATGCCGGCTCTTGGCGGGTCGAGGATGATTACGTCAGGTTTTCCGTGTTCGGCTACGAACTCGTCAGTCAGGATGTCCTTCATGTCTCCGGCGAAGAACTCGCAATTGGTTATTCCGTTGTTGCGGGCATTCACGCGGGCGTCTTCGATAGCTTCCGGAACATATTCAATACCAATGACTTTCGATGCCTTGTCAGAAACGAATTGTGCGATTGTCCCGGTTCCTGTATAAAGGTCGTAAACCGTTTCCGAACCTGTCAGCGCTGCATATTCCCGTGCCAGGGAGTATAGTTTGTATGCCTGAGGGGAGTTGGTCTGGTAGAAGGATTTCGGACCTATCTTGAACCTCAGATTCTCCATGGTTTCATATATGGCTTCGTCTCCTTTGTACAGGATACATTCCTGGTCTGCAATTGAATCGTTTGCCTTGGGATTTATCACATAATAGAGTGAGACAATCTGAGGGAATTGTTCAGAAACGGCATCCAGCAGGGCAGTGCGCGCCTTTACATCTTCGTGGTAGAAGCAGATGATGAGCATCACTTCGCCTTTTTCCGTCGTACGTATGAACATGTTGCGAAGGAAGCCTTCGTGTTCTCGTATGTTGAAGAAAGTCAGGCCGTTATCTATCGCATATTTCTTGATGAACAGCCTTATTGAATTGGAAGGTTCTTTTTGCAGATAGCATTTTTCAATATCAAGAACCTTGTCGAAGAAGCGTCCTACATGGAAGCCCAGACCGCATCTTTCTTCTGGAGTGAATGAGTCCGGATCTTCGCCTTCGTTCAGCCAGCGACGCTGTGAGAATGTGAATTCCAGCTTGTTACGGTAATATGTCGTGTTGTCGGAAGCTACAATCGGGGAGATTTCAGGAACAGTCAGGTGGCCGATTCTTACAAGCTGGTCATAGACCTGCTGCTGTTTTGCCTGAAGCTGCATCTGATATGGAAGCGGCTGCCATTTGCATCCTCCGCAGACTCCAAAATGCTTGCAGAATGGTTCCAGTCTGTGCTCTGATGGTTTGACGAGCCTCAGGATGTAACCTTCCATGTAATTTTTCTTTTTCTTGGTGACCTTCACGTCTACAATGTCACCGGGAACAGCAAATTGCACGAAGAGAACGGTTCCGTCAATTCTTGCAAGTGCCTTGCCTTCAGCGGCAACAGACTCTATGACTACGTTTTCGAGAATTATTTCCTGTTTTTTTCTCGCCATGATTTCTTATCATTTACCTGATAGGCTACAGTTGACCTATCTTTTAGTTAACATAATATCAATTGTATAAATCGATTGAGAGGGTAGTACGGGACATTATTCAGCCCCGTCCTCTAATATTTCATCTCGCATAAATTGTGCGAAAATAGCAAAAATAACCCAATTAAGCAGATTTTTTTCTAACTTTGCCAATGTACAAAACCAAAACCATATTACCTATGTCTGTTCAGATTAAAAAAGTTGAGACGAATAAGGATTTAAGGACATTCTCAAAATTTGCGAATAAACTTTATAAAGGCAGTGCTTTTTACGTACCGACAATGCCCGTTGACGAACGCAACACTTTGGACAAGAAAAAGAATGCTGCGTTCGAATTTTGTGATGCGGATTATTTTCTTGCATACAAGGACGGAAAGCTGGTCGGAAGAGTTGCTGCAATCCTGAATCCAAAAGCCAACATGGCATGGAAAACCAAACAGGTCAGATTTGGCTGGATTGATTTCATTGATGATTATGAAGTCTCAGAAGCCCTTATAAATCAAGTGATTGCATGGGGACGTGAGCGTGGAATGGAACATATTGCAGGACCTCTCGGATTTACGGATTTCGACCCTGAAGGAATGCTTGTTGAAGGATTTGACAGGCTCGGTACCATGGCAATGCTCTACAACCATCCTTATTATATGGTGCACATGGAAAGGCTTGGAATGGTCAAGGAGGTTGACTGGCTTGAATTCCGTATCACGATTCCTGAAGTCCTGCCGGAGAAATTCGTCAAGATGTCAGAAATTGTAAAGCAGCGCTATAATTTGAAAGTCAGGAAGTTGACTCATAGGGACATTAAGAGGGAAAATTACGGACAGAAGTTCTTCAATCTTATCAATGAATGTTACTGCAACCTCTACGGATATTCGCTTCTTTCTGAGAAACAGATTGATCAGTATGTCAAGTTCTATCTCAGCGTACTTGATCTGAGGATGGCTTCCTTTGTAGAGAACGAACAGGGAGAGTTGATAGCAGCCGGAGTTGCAATGCCTTCATTATCAGAGGCTTTACAGAAATGTGGGGGTAATCTCTTCCCTACCGGCTGGTGGCACCTTGTCAAGAATATGTACATCCGCAAACCTGATACTCTTGACCTTCTGCTCGTCGGAGTCAGACCTGACTATCAGAGCAAAGGTGTGAATGCAATGATATTCACGGACCTTTTCCAGGTATATAAGGATATGGGCTTCAAATATGCAGAAACCAGTGCGGAGCTTGAAACAAATGTCAAGATTCAGCAGATGTTCGGCATTTTTGAGCCTGAGCAGCACAAACGCCGTCGTATTTATACAAAAGAAATCTAAATGGACAGAATCGGGCAGGATGAAATTGGACACAGCAGGATGCTGCCGCCTCTTCCGGAAAGGATGAGGCCTCAGAATCTGGATGCTTATGTAGGGCAGCAGCATCTTATCGGTCCGGGGTGCATCTTGCGTAACATGATAGAAAGCGGCAATCTTTCATCATTTATTTTGTGGGGTCCTCCGGGAGTTGGCAAGACTACCCTTTCCCGTATTGTCGCCAAATCTCTCGGGCGTGAATTTCATACCTTGTCTGCCGTAAGTGCAGGAGTCAAGGAAGTCCGTGAGGTAATTGACAGGGCCAGGTCTTCGTCGCTTTTTTCAAGCGGAGAATCCCCCATCCTTTTTATCGATGAGATTCATCGTTTCAGCAAGTCACAGCAGGATGCCTTGCTTGGCGCCGTGGAGGACGGAACAGTGGTTCTGATTGGAGCCACTACTGAGAATCCTTCTTTCGAGGTCATCACTCCCCTTTTGTCGCGATGTCAGGTATTCGTGCTTAAGTCCCTTGTTTCCGAGGATTTGCAGAAACTGCTTGACAGGGCTCTGAAAGAAGATGTCATCCTCAAGACCAGAAACATTAAAGTGCTTGAAACAGAGGCACTTTTCAGGTATAGTGGCGGGGATGCCAGAAAACTTCTGAACATAGTCGAGATCGTTACCGGAGCATTTGCTGGAAAACCGGAGATAATCATTGACAACCAGACGGTTACAGAATGTCTCCAGGAGAACGTCGCCGTTTATGACAAGAACGGCGAGATGCATTATGACATCATTTCTGCTTTCATAAAGAGTATCCGCGGGTCCGATCCGAATGCTGCAGTCTATTATCTTGCAAGGATGCTTGACGGTGGTGAAGATCCGCTTTTCATTGCAAGAAGGCTTTGCATTTCAGCTGCCGAGGATGTTGGACTTGCCAATCCGAATGCCTTGCTGCTTGCGGAGGCAACTTTCAGGATTGTACATAATATAGGTATGCCTGAAGCGCGTATCCCGCTTTCGGAATGTACCATATATCTTGCATCATCGGCTAAGAGCAATTCGGCATATATGGCTATAAATCAGGCCCTTGAAGTTGCAAAAAAGACAAGCGACGCGCCTGTTCCCCTCTATCTCAGGAATGCTCCTACCAAATTGATGGAGGAACTCGGATATGCCGACGGATACAAGTATGCCCATGATTATCCCGGCCATTTTGCAGACCTTGAATTCATGCCTGAGAAACTGAAGGAGCACAGGTTCTATGACCCTGCTGACAACAAGCATGAGGACGGTCTGCGTTCCCGTCTGTCTTCTCTCTGGCCGAAATACAGGTATTAGTGAATCCAATTCCCGAATTTGTTGGAATCCCGGGAATTCTTAGAAAGGATATCCTACACCGAAATGAATGGCATAGTTGTTCCGCTTGAGCCACTGTGCCGGATTGACCCATTTCTGCTCACGGGACGGGTCATGAACCTTCATTCCGAGGTCAACCCTGATAAGAAGAAATCCCAGATTGAGTCTGACTCCGACGCCCCAGTCTGCGGCGAGTGATTCTCCGAAGTTCTTGAATCTGAAAAGGCTAAGGTCTTCTTCCGTGTCATCGTTTTTCACCAGGGACCACACATTTCCGATATCACCGAACACGGCTCCTTCTACTTTCCAGAACATGTTGAAACGGTATTCAGCATTAAACTCAAGTTTCATGTCGCCGGACTGGTTCGGAATTACGAATGAGGTTTCGAGGCTGTCGCGTCCCGGTCCAACGCTTCTGGCCTGCCAGCCGCGCAGACTGTTTGCTCCGCCTCCGTAGAAGTGTTTTTCAAATGGAAGTGATCTGGAATTGCCATAGGCATGTCCGGCGCCGGCTACAAGACGCATGGCCACAGACTGCCCGTTCTTTCTGCCGAAGAACCATGTTTTTCCTATGGTCAGCTCTCCCCTTACATACTGCGAATAAGGAGTCTCCCATATTACCCGTGATCCAAGGTCGTCCTGTTTCATCAGAGGATTGAAGGCGCTCAGCAGGTTTCCTGCAATATCAAATTGCAGCCTGGTATAGAAATAACTGGATTTAGGAACCGTCTCAGTATTGGTTGTATAGTACAAAGTCGCTCCGCTTCCAAGGTCGAAGTGGTTCTGATAGGCATTCCATAGGAACGGGTCGTTTGCAAGTTGCGAGAAGAACTGTTCATCAAGGTTGGAGAGCTGTACTATGCTGAGCTGCAGAGGATAAACCTGATAGAAGAATTTGTTGTGCAGATTTCCGATGTAGCCGTAAGATGTTGAAATTATGTTTCTTGTGTATTCCGGGCGGTTCTGGTAGTTGTACGAGGCACTTACATCCGTCCTCGGTACGGCGCCTTTGAACAGCCTGTATGGAAGCGGGAAGAAATTCGGGAAGGTGAGGCTTGCGGAAACTCCGAACTCTGTCGCTTTCACGGGAGATTTGAACTTGAACTGGAAATTGCCCATGAAACTGAGGTTGAGCAGCTCTCCCCCGTGGAAAACATTCTTGTGATAGTACGAAATCTGAGGAGAGATACCGAAAAGCCCTGAGGAGTTTGTGGATGCCTCCAGATTGACCTTGAATCCCTGAAGTTTGGATTGTGCTAGGGATATGCGGCAGTCAACCTTGTCTTCTGCCGACTGAGTCATGCCGATATTCACACTGCTGAATACTTTCAGTGCGGAAAGCCTTGAATATGTGCTGTTTACAATATCGGCTCCATATATGCTTCCCGGAGTGATTGTCGTAAGTTCCCTCAGGATTTTCTTCCTTATCCTGAGATTTGCCGGGTATTCGATATCGACCTTGTCTATGTAGAATCTGTTGATCGGGCTTGCTTCCTTGACGGTCTGGTTCCTTGTGAATTCGTTGATGTTGTACTGGAGGGTTGCCTTTCCTCCCTTTTGGATGGTATCAGCCTGGAATGAAAAATAGTTTTTGTTGAAGCTATAGAATCCCTGATTTCTCATTTTGGTTGCCACCCTCTCCGTTTCCGCCTCAAGTGCTGCTTCAGAAAGGAAGTCCCCTTTTTTTATCGTGATTTCTGCCGTGTCTTTGAGAAAGGCCTCCGTGAATTCACCTTTTTCGGGGAGGTTCAGCTGAATCTCTTCTATCGGATACCGTTTGCCCAGGCGTACCTTATATGTAACATACACCCTTCTTTTCTTTGTCCGAATCTCGCTGTCGATATGGGAATTGTAGTATCCGAGGTAGTCGAGATGGTCCTCCATGCTTGTAATCGATTTATCTACAAGGTCGGGTTCATACACAACCGGGGCGACTCCGATCTTCTGTACAAATTTGTCCCAGCCCTTTCCTTTGCCGTTGGACCAGTTGTATATGTTAAGGAAAGGGTTCCATCCGAAAATGAAATATGTGTTGGCCTTCTGTTTTATATATGGATCAAGTTTTCCTGTGTTGAAGCTTTTGTCGCCTTCAACTACTATTTTGTTTTTTGCAAGACGGTACTCCCCATCCTGCAATACTTTTGTTGTACTGCAGGAGGCTGCTGTCATCAGGCACAGAAAGGCTGATATGAATTTCCTTTTATCCATTTATCTACACAAAAATATCTTAATCTTGTCGTATCTCAAAATTTTAGCATAAAAAATTCATCATATATCATGTATTTAATTAGATAAATGATATATTTGCGCGGATTTATAAAATCCGACTCGCTCGGATTGTTTATTTTTGTATAAACCGACTTAACTGGATAAGGAAAATGAAGAATAAGTACATTGATTTGATTGATCAGACTTTTGAATTTCCTCAGGATGAATTCAAGGTTGAAGAGGGAGAACTGTATTTTCATGACATCAATATGATGGACATCATTAACCAATATGGAACTCCATTGAAAATCACTTATCTGCCTAAGATTTCTTCACAGATTCAGAGGGCAAAGCGTATGTTCAATGTCGCAATGGCAAAGGTTGATTACAAAGGAACCTACAACTATTGCTACTGCACCAAGAGTTCGCACTTCGAATTTGTTCTGACAGAGGCACTTAAGAATGACATTCATCTTGAGACATCTTCTGCCTTCGACCTCAATCTCATAGAAGCACTTGAGGCAGAGGGTGCAGTGAACCGTGACCAGTACATCATATGCAACGGTTTCAAGAAGCCGGCCTACATTGAAAATATAGCAAATTTTGCAAATAACGGATGGAAGAACATTATTCCTATCCTGGACAACATGCATGAACTTGAGGCTCTTGACAAACTTGTAGAGCAGCCAATCAATATCGGAATACGCATTGCTTCCGAGGAAGACCCTACATTCGACTTCTATACTTCCCGTCTTGGCATAAGGTATAGCGATATCGTACCTTTCTACGAGAATCTTATCAGCAAGAGCAAGAAGTTCACACTCAAGATGTTGCATTTCTTCATCAATACCGGAATGCGCGACACTGCCTACTATTGGAACGAGCTTGCAAAATGCGTAGGCGTCTATTGCGACCTCAAGGTAATCTGTCCTGAACTTGATTCTCTCAACATCGGAGGAGGCTTCCCTATCAAGAACTCACTTGCAAGCGATTTCGATTACGAGTACATGGCGGAGGAGATTATCAACCAGATCAAGATGATGTGTAATGCCCGCGGAGTGGCTGAGCCGAATATCTTCACTGAGTTCGGAAGTTTTACGGTCGGAGAATCCGGTGCGACAATCTTCCAGATACTTGACATGAAGCAGCAGAATGACCGTGAGAGATGGTACATGATTGACAGCTCTTTTATGGTAACTCTGCCGGATACATGGGGAATCAAGCAGAAATTCATTCTCCTCCCT
>SAMEA3663036__coassemble_869_pt1 | contig 12509 bp, 12 predicted proteins | sample SAMEA3663036__metabat2_high_PE_029 | metagenome-assembled genome bin SAMEA3663036 (sample SAMEA3663036) | pig gut metagenome | biome: pig gut; feature: pig-associated habitat; material: faeces | place: France | collected 2012 | reverse complement strand
TTATAGCTCAGGGCGTCATTGCCTTTCTTGAATTTGTCAAGTTCCTCGATTACAGCTACCGGAATCACGAGGTCATTGTCCTGAAATCTGCGTATTGACCTGTAATCATGCAGGATGATGTTGGTGTCAAGAACGAAAATCTTCGGTTTCTTGCTCCCCGGGCCCTTGTCCGGAACATTTGCATAAATCTTATTCATACTGGTAACTTATTGATTATTAGTGTGAAGTATCAGTCTTCTCCTTCCGAGGCCTGTTCCATCAGTGACGACAGGATTTCCACGAGGCCGGCCTTCCCTTCGGAAGTGAATTGAACTCCCGTGGTACCCGGAGCCGGATGTCCTACAGGGTAGTAGGCCACGTCCTGAAGCAGAAGCTGCGAGTCGAAATAATCAAAATTCTCATCTGATATTTCCAGTATCACTCCGGGGATTTCGCTGAACAGTATTCTTACAAGATCGCAGTCCTGATATGAGCTCATAACTCCGTCCCAATTGGTGACAAGGCCGTTTTGTGAAGAGAATGATTTCAGTGCGCTGGCAATTCCTCCGTCAGCTACCGTGACTCCGGATATGATGATTCCGTCCTCCACAAGCTCTCTTATAACTTCATAACAGTCAATGAAATAATCCGGATCGGATATGCCCGGTGCGACAGCACGTCCATCTCCTGTCTTTTCGGCAAGAACAGAGCCTCCAATCTTGAAGGCACATGTATCAAAAGGAATATAGACAATCCAGTTTGTCCCGCAGCCGGAGGCATTTTCCCCACAGGCACGACCTCCGTTCAGATGGGGATGCCTGCTTTCATAAGGCGAGGCCTTGAAAAGGAATGAATCTTCGGAACTTTCCGTCTCCGATTCAGCGGCCTTCCTTTCCAGGGCGGCACTGACGACAAACCGGCTCTCGCCATTCACGGATGAACGGACCATATATTTACATATATCCACCCCAAGGTCGTACAGATAGCCGGAAACACTCTCGACGCATCTGTAGAATCCGGCCATGTTTCCGACCGGGGCCGTGTCCCATATCCATTCCAGGGCGACACCGAGGTCACCGAGCCTGAAATGCCCGTCCATCCATATCATGTCAATCAGGGCAGAGGCTGCACGAAGGCGTGAAAAATGCTCAGGAGAAGCCATATTGAACTGACGCTCAGCACCTTTAACCATGCACACGGCATCCATATATTCATGAATCTTTCCCCTGTCATAGCACACGGACCCAAGCGCAGGTTCGACACTCTCGTCCACAACATCCTGTACATCCGCTTCAACTGCGGCATCTTCGTCGATAAGTGCTATCGGGGGAACGTCAAGACTCACTCCGTCAATTACATATTGCGAATGGAGGATTGAACTGATATCCTGAGGCAGTTTTTCCATTATTTTAATGTTTAGTCCGAAATATGAAATAGTCTGTAAATTTAATTAATTTTGCGCTCCAAACAAATCGAGGAGCCAATAATGCACAATAATTTTTCAGAAACAGCATATCAGGAAATGCTTCAGAAGCTTTTCCACCGATTCCCTTCATTTCAGAAAGCCGGCGCATCGGCATACAAGCCCGGGATAGCCAACATGGAATTTTTCGACCAACTTGCCGGCCATCCGCATCGCTCATACAAGATCATCCATGTTGCCGGGACGAACGGAAAGGGTTCGGTTTCGAATATGCTCGCCAGTGTGCTCGGGGCTGCGGGGCTCAGGACCGGGCTTTATACCTCGCCTCATATCCTTGACTTCAGGGAGAGAATGAGGCTCATTTCCCCGGATGGCTCAATTGAATATGTATCAAAGGAATATGTCTGGGATTTCGTGCATAGGTGGGGAGAGACATTTGACCATCTGGACCTTTCCTTCTTTGAGATAACTACGATGATGGCCCTGTGCTGGTTTGCAGATATGAAGGTTGATGCGCTCGTGCTTGAAACCGGTCTGGGGGGCCGCCTGGACAGTACCAATATCGTGACCCCGGTATTGAGCGTGATTACAAACATCGGTCTTGACCATTGTGACCTTCTGGGAGGAACTCTCGAGGAAATCGCTTTTGAGAAAGCCGGAATCATCAAACCCGGAGTCCGGGTTGTGGTAGGGGAGAGTAATGACCTGACCGACCCTGTCTTTGAACGCAAAGTGCTCTATACCAATCTTCCTGAACCTATGTTCATGGGAGACAGATCCCGGATTATGTCCTTTCTGACCTTTGCTGACAAATCTGTTCCCCATCTTTGGGACAGACATGATGAAATCCTCAGGAAAATGGACCTTCAGGGAATTTATCAGAAAAAGAATTTGAGGACGGTCCTCTCTGCCCTGGATACTCTCCGGATGGACGGAAATTTTGCAGGCTGCGATTTTTCAGATGAGAAAACGGCAGAGGCGATAATCCACACGGCCGCGAGGATGGACTTCCATGGGAGGTGGGAGAAACTTTCCGATTCCCCATACATCATCTGCGACATCGGGCACAATGAGCATGGACTGAAATACAATTTCGCGCCGTTGAAATCAATGACTGACAGCGGTGAGTTTTCGGACCTAATAATCGTTTACGGGTCGGTTGCCGACAAGGACGTGGATGCCGTCATGCACCTTCTTCCGTCCGGGGCCCGCTATATTTTCACGAATGCCTCCACCACCCGTGCCCTTCCAGGTGAAAAGGTCCTTGAGAAATACCTTGCTTCATGCAAAAATGAAAACACCGCTCCGGGAGTCGCCGAGGTGGCTGAAAACGTTCCTGAAGCGGTGCTTAGGTCTTTGGGTCTTTGTGAGTCGATTGTAGCGGAAAATCCTCATGCAAAGCCACTTATGTATATTGGTGGCAGCACATACGTGGTTTCCGAAGCGGTGGAGTTTATCTCTCGTACTCAACTCTTGCGCGGACGTCAACAAGAGTCTCGACATATTTAATCACATTGTCCCTCATGGAATCGGCCTTATAGTCTGCGAGGGCTTTCCAATCCTCGAAGTCTGCAATCATTATTGCATCGTATGAGGTGGCAGAATCATCGCGGTTGATGCCCACTTCAATGTTTTTAAGGCCAGGAACCAGTCCCATGAGGGACTCGTACTTTTCCTTGACATCTTCACCAATCTCCTTCGGACTCTTGCCATCTGATGGCTTGAATTTCCACATAACCGTGTAACGTACCATAATTTATTAGTCTATAAGTGTTTTAATACATACTTGAACTGCTTTCGCGGCCAATTGTCTGCTAATTTAGAAAAATATTTGTTTCCTTCAAAGATTTGTTCACTTTTATGTGCTATTTTTGCATTTATGGAACGTGAAACCACACATATCAGTGACGACAACCGTCGTATTGCCCGCAACACTGTCATGCTTTACTGCAGGATGCTCCTGCTGCTTGTCATCGGGCTTTACACTTCCCGTGTAGTTCTCCGTCAACTTGGCGTTGATGACTTTGGAGTCTATAATGTGGTGGGAGGAGTCGTCACGATGTTTACGGTTGTCACAGGATCCGTCACGCAGGCAATCGTTCGTTTCCTGACTGTCGCTATTGGAAAGAAGGACAGTCTTCAGGTCAGGAAGGTTTTTTCAGCAAGCATAATAATTCAGATCATCCTTGCCGGAATCATAGTGCTGCTGGTTGAGACCGTCGGCCTGTGGTTCCTTCATACTTATATGAATATTCCTCCCGGAAGGATGCATGCAGCTGGAATTGTACTTCAGTGCTCGACGGCGATACTTGTACTGAACATGCTTTCCATTCCTTACAATGCCTGCATTACTGCCCACGAGAACATGTCGGTATTTGCAGGAATCAGTGTGCTTGAAGGTGCTCTGAAGCTCTTGCTTGCGCTCCTGCTCAGCCTTTCCGCCTTTGATAAACTGGTCACTTATGCCGCTCTGATGGTTGCTGTGGCACTCATCATAAGGCTTTGTTATGCTTCATATTGCAGAAGGCACTACAGCCATGTCGTCAGTTTTGAGCGTCCTGACAAAGCCCTTTTCAAGAATATGTTTTCGTTCTCAGGATGGAACTTTCTTGGAAGCGGAACTTATCTTGTCAACACCCACGGCATAAACCTTCTTTCAAACCTCTTCTTCGGCGTTGCCGTCAATGCTGCAAGAGGCGTCGCCTCCCAGGTGGAAAGCATTGTAAAACAATTCGTTTCCAATTTTCTCACGGCAATCAATCCCCAGATTACAAAATCTTATGCCTGCGGGGATTCCGAAAAGAGTTTCACCCTTGTGCTCAAGGGTTCCAAATTCACTTTCGGAGTAATCTGGTTTTGTACCCTTCCGGTTATATTTGAGGCTGAAACCATACTTGGATTATGGCTTGTGAATCCTCCGGAGGGTGCAGGCCTGTTCCTGCGGCTCACCCTCATCGGACTGCTTGCCGATATGTTTACTAATCCGCTGCTTACCCTTACTCTGGCAACAGGAAAAATCAGGTCCTACTATCTGATTACCAGCATAATATCTCTGATGGCCTTCCCATTGTCATGGATATTGTTCCGCATGGGATTCCCCGCATGGACCTCGTATCTTGTCTTTATCGTTGTTTATGTGGGTGTGGATGTCGCCAGAATCATAATCTGCAATCGCCTGTGTGGTTTCCCGGTGAAGAGTTTCATTTCTCTTGCCGGCTCTGCTGCCGCCGTTGCCGCCATTTCCTTATTTTTTGCTGCCGCAATATGGTACTCTCTTGATGCTGGTTGGATGCGTTTCGTACTGACAATTGCCGTCGGAACAGTTGCAAGCCTTGTTTTTTCATGGCTGTTGCTGCTTACCCCGGGTGAAAAATCATTCATTAAATCGAAATTGCCATGTCGTTGAAATCAAAGATGCTGATGATACTTGCTTCCCCTGCAGGGCGCATTCTTCCCGACAGACTGTATCTGAAGGTTAAGTACAGGCTGCTTATGGGGCACAGGCTGAATCTGGATTCGCCCAAGGCATTCACCGAACAGCTTCAATGGCTCAAGTTGAATGACCGGAATCCTCTGTATCACAGTCTTGTGGACAAGTTTCAGGTGAAGGAGTACGTCCGTCAGGCCATCGGGGACCAGTATGTCGTCCCTATCCTTGGAAAATGGGACAGGGCTGAGGATATCGACTGGGATGCCCTTCCAGATAAATTCGTGATAAAATGCACGCATGACAGCGGGAGCACCATCGTATGTCGTGACAGGTCATCCTTCGATTATGCGGATGCCTGCAGGAAGCTTTCAGAGGCCATGAAGCATGATTATTCCTGGAGGGACAGGGAATGGGCATACAGGGGATTGAAACCCAGGATTATAGCTGAGGAGTATCTCGGGGATGATGTTCCTGATTACAAGTTTTTCTGTTTTGGCGGCAAGCCTGAATTCATGTTTGTCGCTTCCGACAGGGGAGTGGAAGGCGAGGAAGTGAAATTCGATTTCTTCTCCATGGATGGGGAACATCTTCCTGTATTAAATGGCCATCCGAATGCTTCCAGACCTCCGGAACTGCCTTCAATGTTCGGCCGGATGGCAGAACTTGCTTCGAAATTGTCCGCAGGTATCCCTCATGTCAGAGTGGATTTCTATCAATGTTCGGACCGGATATATTTCGGTGAGTTCACTTTCTATCATTTTTCTGGACTGGTTCCTTTTTCTCCTCGGTCAACTGATTTCCAATTCGGCAGCTATCTTGACACAGACAAGGTCCGCAAGGGAGGCTATATAATTGACTGATATGGATAAGATAATTATATATACCTGTATTACAGGGGGTTATGACTCATTACCCGAGCCTGTGACTGTTCCTGAAGATTTCCATTTTGTATGCTTTGCGTCTTCTCCGGAGAGTTTCAAAAGCACCTCATGGGAGTTGAGACCGCTTCCGTCAACGGCAAAGGGAGGGAATAAACAAAAATCTAGATATCCGAAATTTCTTCCTCATGAGTTTTTCCCCGATTGCCGCTACAGCCTCTGGATGGATGCCAACATTCGTATCTCGGATGCTGCATTTTTTGATATAATCAGGGACAAAGTCAGACAGGGAGTGCGATTCGCGGCCATCCGCCATCCTTTGCGGGATGACGTCTATCAGGAGGCGGAAGAATGTATCCGGATTGGCAGGGCTGCAGCGGAAGACATGAAAAAGGTCTGTTCCTTCCTTAAGTCAGAGGCTTATCCTGAACATTCTGGCATGACTGAAAACAATATCATACTCAGGGAACATAATGATCCTGAGGTGGTTGCATCGGATATCCAATGGAAGGAATTGTTTGACCGCTTCCCGTTCAGGGACCAGCTTCTATCCGGCTATTGTCTTAAAAGTCATGGCATAGAGCCTGAGTTTATTCTGGATGGAGGAACAAATTCGAGGAATTGTGGCTGTCTGGAATATCGTGTCCATCCTCGCAGAAGTTACAAAGTAGTTCGTCTTGCAAAGGAGGCCCTGTATCGTGCAAAAGCCGGAAATTTTCGCAGATGGCTCGCTCTTCAGCCTGATTTTCAGCAACTTGCAATTGTTATCCCGGCGTACAGAAGTCTGTTCCTCAGGCAGACTCTGGAAAGCATTGCCAGTCAGACGGACCAAAGATTCAGAGTATATGTCGGAGATGATGCTTCACCGGAAGATTTGCGGAACATCTGTGAAGAGTTCAAGGACAGGATTGACCTGAAATATAAGAGGTTTGAGGAAAATCTTGGAAGTATCTCCCTCACTGCACAGTGGAAACGTTGCGTTGAACTTTCACATGAACCATGGGTATGGCTTTTCTCTGATGATGATATCATGGCCTCAGACTGTGTCCGTGCATTTCAGGCTGAGCCGAAAAGCGGTTGCAACCTGCTCAGATTCAATGTAAATGTAATAGACTCCGAGGGCAGGGTGACTGAAAGATGCAATTTCCCCGGAAGGCTTTCTGCCAGGAAATTTGCAACGGGGCGTTTCCGGGGGAATATCCGTTCATATGCTGTCGAATATGTATTCAGGAGATCGGCATTCGAGTCTTCGGGAGGATTTGTGGACTTCGACCTTGCATGGCACTCGGATGATGCGACCTGGATCAGGCTTTCCCGCAAGGGAGGAATCAGGACAATTTCTTCTGCAAGGGTATCCTGGAGGCGAAGCGGAAGCAATATCACCAGCCAGGTTTCCGCTGACATTGCAATCCGCAAACTGAATGTTTCGCTTGAATATTTCCGCTGGCTTAAGTCGCAGAAACTGAGAGGGATACACGGAAGGAAGACATGGTTTGTCACATCTCTGTTCCATTTCAGAAACGCCATCGGACTGAAGGCGGTTTCCGATTTCATGAAGTTATATGCCCGGGAGTGGGGTGGAAGACCGTGCCTTCTTTTTGAACGTGTTTATTTTGTATTGAAATCCAGGAAACGTAATGAAAATATTCATCTATCCGACTTATGATCCCAAGAGGGACAAAAGCGGAAATCTGTACATAGATTATTTCCGCAAGGCATTTGAGGCCTCCGGGCAGTTTGAAGTGTGCAATTCATTTCCACGATCAGAAACTCTCGGACTGCTTCTGAATCTTCGTGCCAGGGTGTTTGTGCTGCATTGGGTTGACCTTATCCCGTCAAAACCTCTGGGATTTCTTCAGGTGCTGTTCTTCAAGGCCGGTGTCCTTGCTGCCCGTTTGCGCGGGGCTGAAATAGTCTGGGTCCTTCACAACAAGAATGCCCATGATGACAAATCGTCCCGTCCTGCCCGGCTGATGGACTGGATGGCCCGAAGGGCGGATGCTGTACTTACACATTCCGAAGAGGGATGCCGATTCTTCAGAACCAGGTATCCGGATTTGAAAATCCCGTGTATATACATCCCGCACCCGGTATATGACAGCAGGATTGTGAAAGCCGGGCATGATGCTTTCGACTGGGATTACATTGTCTGGGGAACTGTCACGGCAAGAAAAAGAGTTCTTGAATTCGTTCGTTTTGTTGCATCCTGCAAGGAGCTGGAAGACAAGAAGATACTTATATGCGGAAGATGCCGTGACACTGCTCTCGACAACAGCATCAGGCAGGCTCTTCCACCCAACATCGTATATGAGAACAGGTTTCTTACTGATGCGGAACTTGAAGACAGGATTTCAAGGTCAAGGACAATTCTTTTCACCTATGAACCAGGTTCCGTCCTGAGCTCTGGAGCCCTGATTTATTCCCTGAATTTCCTTCGCCCGATTATCGGTCCCCGGGTAGGAAGTTTCATGGACATGGAGGGGATTGTTTCATGCTATGACACATTTGAGGATATTCCTTCTCTTGATTGTCCGACCGGTTTCCGTGAAAATATAGAAGAATATCTGTCCACCCAAAGTTGGGAGAACTTTCCTGCCAGATTTGCCAGGGCATTCCTGAGCGGAATCAGCGAGTGAAGCCTTTAGGAAGTCTGGAGGTGAAGGAGAGAGTCTTGCCGGTGTGCGGGTGGATGAAGGAGAGGGTGCGGGCATGAAGGGCAAGACGCCTGAGAGGGTTGGTACGGGCACCGTATTTCTTGTCGCCGGCAACGGGGTGGCCAATCCACTGTGCATGAACGCGTATCTGGTTCTTGCGGCCTGTTTCGAGTTCGAATTCCACCAGGGTATAGTCCACGCCTTCAATCCTGCATTCCTGAAGCTTGCGGCAGTGGCTTGAAGCGAACTTCCATCCATCCGCCTCAAGGTCCTCCGGCCTAAGACGGCTATCGGTACCCATGCAGCTGACAATCATGGACTTGGGATTATCCCTGAGCCAGGTCTCAATCCAGCCTTCTTCGCTCTCAATCCCGCCCTCCAGAAGGGCGACATACTTTCTTTCAAGCACAGTTTCGTTCCAGTTCTGCTGGAGCATTTCCTTTGTCCGGCTATCCTTGGCGAAAAGCAGAAGCCCCGAGGTCTCGCGGTCAAGGCGATGCACAATGAAGATTCTGCCACCGGACTGCGACCTGACATAGTCAGTCAGAATGGAATATGCGGTGGTTTCACCGTCACCTCCGGTGGACATGCTGAGCAAGCCGGCGGGCTTGTCCACAACAATGACCCACTGGTCCTCATATACAATCGGAAGTCTGTCCGATGAATGCTTTCTGAAATTCTTCGCCATTTCCTCAAAAATCTCCGCAAAGCTAACACAAAAATCAGTATCTTTGCGTTTTTGCACCATATAACTTATGCAAGATACGATATTCGATCCGCTACGCAAGAAAGAGGTTGCGCTGACGCCGGAAGAAAGAGTGCGCCAGTGGTTCATCGGCGTGATGTCAGGTGTGATGGGAGTACCCCGGCACATGATGATGAGCGAGGCATCCTTCCGCTATGGAGGAAAGAAATACCGTGCGGACATCGTGGTCTGGAACAGGGACGCCTCACCCCTTGCAGTCGTGGAATGCAAAAGACCTGACGTAAGTCTTGACCGACCTGTCCTGGAACAGGCACTGCGATATAATATAGTCCTGAACGTATCCTATATAATAATCACGAATGGACTCAAAACCTATGCTTTTCACAGGACAGAATCAGGCTTTGAGGTGATGCAGAACCTTCCCTTGTGGGAAAACATGGCCGGAAACGGCCCGGATGAACCTTCCAAATAAGAAACTATGTCACAGATAATCAACAACGGATTTCTTGATCACAAAATATTTCAGATAGTCTCGGAAACTGCTGCACAAATGGGTGTAAGGGCCTTTGTTATAGGAGGTTATGTCAGAGACTGCTTTCTTGGCCGCCCGAGCAAGGACATCGACATCGTCGTTGAAGGCAGCGGCACTGCTCTGGCTGAAGCCGTGGGAGAAAAAGTCCGCAGCCATGTGTCAGTATTCAAGAATTTCGGCACTGCCATGCTCAAATTCCAGGGCATAGAAATCGAGTTTGTCGGTGCGAGGAAGGAGTCGTACCGGAGGGATTCACGCAAGCCGATTGTGGAAGACGGAACCCTTGAGGACGACCAGCTCAGAAGGGATTTCACCATCAATGCCATGGCCTTCAGCCTTCAGAAGGAGGATTTCGGAGCCCTGGTGGACCCGTTCGGAGGCATACGCGACCTTGCAGCCGGGATTATCCGGACACCTCTGGACCCTGACACGACATATAGCGATGACCCTCTCCGCATGGTCAGGGCAATCCGCTTTGCAACCAAGCTTACGACTGATAATCAGACATTTACCATTGTTCCTGAATCTCTGGAATCAATTCGCCGGAACCGCGAAAGAATGGAGATACTTTCCAAGGAAAGAATCGTGGAAGAGCTGAACAAGATTCTTGTGACAGACAAGCCTTCCATCGGATTCCGCCTTCTTGACCAGACCGGACTTCTGGACTATGTCCTGCCTCAGCTTGAAAAACTCAAAGGAGTGGAGACCGTGGAAGGGAAGGGGCATAAGGAGAACTTTTCCCACACGCTTGAGGTCCTCGACAATGTTGCATCTGCCGAGAAAAAAGCGATAGCGGAAGGCCTTCTGAAGGATAGTGTTTTTGAAGATGGGGTTGAGACTGAGAAGATACGTACGGAGCCGAATGTCTGGCTCAGGTGGGCGGCCCTGCTGCATGATATTGCAAAGCCTGCGACAAAGAAATATGATCCGGTGCTCGGGTGGACTTTCCATGGCCATGAAGTTGTCGGTGCCCGCTGGATTCCGAAGATTTTCCAGAGCCTGAAAATGCCTCTGAACGAGAAAATGAAATATGTCCAGAAACTTGTCGGTCTGCATCTTCGTCCCATCGCCCTTGTAACTGATGAAGTTACGGATTCTGCCGTGCGCCGTCTGCTTTTCGATGCCGGCAATGACATTGATGACCTGATGCTTCTGTGCAGCGCGGACATCACCTCGAAGAATCCGCGCAAGGTAGCCCGCCTGAAAGCAAATTTCGATCTGGTAAAGACAAAACTCGTTGAGGTAGAGGCCAAGGATGCAATCCGCAACTTCAAGAATCCGATTACAGGTGACTATGTGATGACTCTGTTCGGAATCGAACCATGCAATACTATCGGAGTACTCAAGGAGGCCGTCAAGAATGCAATACTCGACGGCGAAATAGAGAACAGTTTCGAAGCGGCAGACAAATATATGAGGCAGATGGCCTCCGGAATGGGACTTACCCCGGTTGTAAAGGAATGATGGGACTCATTGACAGATATATCGACTATGTGGAGAATGTCCGGCGGTATTCTCCCCGCACGGTTGCGATATATTCAGAGGTCCTTGCTGATTATGCGAATATGATTGCGGCTGATAGCGGAAAAGATGGCACGGACGGCTTGCAGTCCGTCTCGGACGAAGAACTTGTTTCAAGCCTTAATCCTTCTGAATTAAGAAGTTATCAAGTGCATCTTCTGGATTCAAAAGGACTTTCGCCAAAGACCGTGAACCTTCATATATCGGTTATGAGCGGCTTTTGCCAATGGCTTATCAAAGCCGGATTGCTGAATTCAAATCCGGTGAAACTTATTCCCCGGCCAAAGATTGCAAAACGCCTTCCCGTATTCTATAAGAAGGACTCGATTCAGCACTATTTCGAAACCACGGCCGTCTGGGCGTCGCAGGAGATGCTCGATGCCTTTGTGCAATGTCCCGACACTGCCAATGGGAAGCAGTTGTATGCCCACAGGCTTGACAGACTCATAGTTTCCATGCTATTCGGGCTTGGAATCCGCCGTGCGGAGCTGATTTCGATGAATATCGGAGATGTGGATTTTGGCAGAAAAGTAGCAAAAGTGCATGGAAAAGGTGATAAAATGAGAGAAATTCCTCTTATTGTTTCACTTTGTGAAGAAATATTGCTATATTTGAAAGCAGTTGAGCGGATGATGGGAGGGCAGAGATCTTTGAATGAACCGCTGCTTGTCACTTACACGGGAAAACGTCTGTATCCCGTATATGTGGACAAGGCCGTTAAGTCGCAGCTTGAGGGTGCCGAGGGTGTTACGGGACGAAAATCCCCGCACGTGCTGAGGCATTCGCTTGCAACCGAACTTCTGGATGAAGGCGCAGACCTGAACTCGATCAAGGAGCTTCTCGGTCACGCGTCACTGGCGGCAACCCAGGTCTATACCCACAACACAATCGCAAAACTCAAGACTATATATCAATCCGCCCATCCAAGGGCAAAAAACGGAGGTAAACATGGAGATTAGAGTACAATCCATCAAGTTCGATGCAGATCAGAAGCTTTTGGACTTTATAGAGAAGAAGCTGGCAAGGCTCGAGAAGTTCTACGATGAGATTACAGGAGTGGATGTGGCACTTTCATTGCTTCCTGACCATAACAACAAGAACGTAAAAGTTCATGTAAACATCCCTGGCAATACGATTGTGGTCGAGAAGAATGCAAAGACCTTCGAAGATGCAGTCGTCGACTGTGCAGACATTCTTAAAGACAAACTCGTGAGAGTCAAGGAAAAAAGAGCATAAATACATTGATGCACGTTGCTGGCGGCCTGTTCGGCCGCCATTTTTTTTGGCTTGGGCCGAAAATTTTTTATCTTTGTAGGTTGCGTAACTTTAGCGGATTGACATGGCGAAAGGAAGTATAGACATAGATTCTCAATGCCGGGAGATACT
>SAMEA3663036__coassemble_862_pt1 | contig 12544 bp, 12 predicted proteins | sample SAMEA3663036__metabat2_high_PE_029 | metagenome-assembled genome bin SAMEA3663036 (sample SAMEA3663036) | pig gut metagenome | biome: pig gut; feature: pig-associated habitat; material: faeces | place: France | collected 2012 | reverse complement strand
GAAAAGAGCCACTATCGCAATGACTATCACCAGCATGAACATGTTCATTTTCAAGGGATGAACATAACTGTTGATTTTGCCTTTGAAAAACTCCTGAGTAAGTCTGCCCGGATGAATGACCATCTCCTTGAGAGTGGGAAGAAGGCGGGTATCAAGCTGGAAGGCATTGGCAAGATACTCCATCAGGAAGCTCCAGAACGATTGATTGAGGTCTGTCACCTTCTGTCCGCAATTCGAACAATATGGGCCATGAAGCACAGTTCCGCAATTCATGCAGATTTCCTCTTTGACCTGTCTGCTTTGCTGCGCCTCATCCTGAGACAGCCGATGACGAGCTGATTTCGATTTTCTATGTTTTTTCATAAGAGAGATTATTATGTCCGGCTTGCAGGAGCGCTTCAACTACTTGACATTTATAAGTTTATGAGTCTGTAGAGAAAGCTTCCAAAGGGGATGGTCAAGGATGTAGGCTATAGTTTTGCGAAGAATATCATCATTCTTGTCAGCATCCTGGGTATCAAGAGGTTGCAGACGATATTCGCGTATTTCGCCAGAAAAGTTTTCCCATGAAGACACATCCTGCCCCCAGAAAACGACTTTCAGTTCGTCTATGCGCTGTATTTTCAGGCCGGCCCGGGCAACAGGGCTCTCCCCTTCACAAGCCTGCTTGGGAGAACAGGTAATCCAGTCTATATCGCAATCCGGCTCAAGAGGCACGGTTCCATTGGTTTCAATCTGGATGAAGAATCCTTTGTCATGGAGCTTTCGGGCAAGCGAGGCAGTCAGCTGAAGTGTCGGCTCCCCTCCGGTAATCACAATATGCCTTGATTTATAAGCACTTGCCTCAGAAACAATCTCATCCTCAGTCATCTGAACATAGCTCCGGTGGTCCGTATCACAGAAACTGCATCTGAGATTGCATCCGGACAGACGCAAAAAAACGGCAGGGGTACCGGCAAATCTGCCCTCTCCCTGCACTGAATAGAATATCTCATTTACCTTCATTTTCCTTCATTTTCCTCCATTCATGCTGAAGTTGAATACAATCCCCATTTGTGGTCACTTGCATTTACCGTGAGGTATTTTCTCTTATTGGCGTAATCCATAGCGTAAAAATGGCAAATGCGAAGATATACAAATTACTCAAGTTTTGCTACAAACGCAAGAGGAAATTATTTCGGAAGGCCAAATTATTGCATTTTAATAAATTTGACACAAAAACTATGAAATTTGACATTTCTTATCCGTATTATTCTGACAAGTCTTGCACATCAAGCCGCATGTGATTGGAATAAAAATATTATCTTCGCACGTTTTTCCTCGCTCACTTGCGAAATATCACTTATTCTATGAACAGTATATATATAGTATTGCCGATTCTGACAGTGCTGATGTTCGATCTTGGACTGACGCTTCAGGGAAAGGATTTCCTGCTCGTACTGAAAAGAGGCAGGGCGGTCATTGCCGGACTGCTAGGGCAGCTGATAGTGCTGCCCCTGATTGCATGGGCGCTGGCAGCAGTTCTTGATCTGAGTCCGCTGATGACAATCGGGCTGGTACTCATTGCATGTTGCCCCGGAGGCAGCTCGAGCAATGTGTTTTCAAAACTTGCAAAAGGTGACGTGGCGCTTTCCGTGTCGCTTACCGCCGTCAGCAGCATTGTCACGCTTTTCACAATCCCAATAATAATGCAACTGGTGACAGCCCATGCAGGAGAATCCACAGGCATCAGCCTGCCGGTGAAAAACCTGCTGATGCAGAATGTAGTCACGATGCTGCTGCCCATCCTTCTGGGCATCGGAATAAGACACAGGTGGGAAAAAGCTGCCGCAAAAATTGACAAGGTACTTTCACGCCTGGCCTTCCCTGCCCTGATGTTCCTTGCCGCCGTGTTCTTTGTCCAGCACAGGAGCACCATCGCAGAAAATTTCTCAAGCCTTGGGCTGGCAACAACCGCCCTGCTGCTTTGTGCCGTGGCTGTCGCCGCCGGGCTTTGCTGGATTTTCCGTCTGGAGAGCCGCGAAAGGAGGACCATCGTCATCGAGGTGGGAATGCAGAATGCCGCCCAGGCCATTGCAATTGCGAGCAGCCCCTTCGTATTCAATGACGGGAGAATCGCCATCCCCGCCATCATATATGCACTTATGATGAATGTGATCCTGCTGATTTATGTCGGCATTGTCAACCGTGCAAAATCAATAAAATAAAAACAGATGAGGATAGTAATAACAACAATATCCATTTTATTGATATCCACAGGCTTACGGGCACAGACCAGACCAACGGGAGAGGTCTCGGTCGGCGGAGGCTACGGGCATATTGACCCATATGAGGCCAGCCTCAGACTGGATGTCGATGGCAGGAAGGTCAGTTTCAGGCCCTTCTTCGGAATCAAGGGAATCACCCCATATTCATCCAGACATATCGGCGAGGAAGATTACACATTCACAGGCAAGGCTCCACTTTCGGAGAATGCCGGTAACCAATATCTTTCTTCCAGCGAAACCCAGGCAAAGGGAATTGTCACAAACTACGGCTTCAATCTGGGGCTGAAACTTTCCCGCAAGCATTTTCTGGGAATTGAGTTTGAAGGGGAAAACCTCAGCCGGAATGAAAGCGGCAGCCTCAAAGAGCAGTTTATGGCATCAGGGAAGGACCCAGTCAGGACAAACTGGACAATCAGCAATCCTCTGGTAAACGAGAACATGTTCGCTGTCGGGGCAGACTACAGGTTTTCATACAGTCCGAAGGGCAGGGCTGTGTAGCCGTCCTCCCGGGCGGCGAAATTACAGCTCAGATACAATTTCAAGCATCAGGACGAAGCCGAGGAAAAGCTTCTAGAATCCATTGAACTTCAAGGATTTAAAGATTTCTCCAAGAGTCAGGTAAATGCTGATGCCAAGATAGACCACCATAATCTTGTCCTTGCACTGAACCACCGTTTTGCCAAACTCGACCTCGGCTTTGCGGCGCGCTATGAAAACCGTCTCATCAGGAGCAACGACGTGCAGAGGCTGGACGGGAAAATCACTCTTGAGGATCATTTCCGACACAGCTACCAGACCGGAGCAGTCAGGGCATCTGCCAATTACCTTCCGGTAAAGAGCCTGAAACTGTTTGCAGAATTTGAATATGCCTACACCGATATGCAGGGCAGGAGCCTGAATGATTTCCTCCCGAAAGCAGCAGTCGAATGGAGGCCTACGGATCTTTTCCTTCTTGCACTGCGCTATGACAGGCTGCTTGTGAGACCGGATTTCAAATTCCTGAATCCGGCAGAAATCCGTGAACCTTTTGCCCTGCGTCAGGGAAATGAGGACATAGTCGGGCTCCATATCAACAAGGCATCCTTCACTTTTGACTGCACACTCCCGGTCGTGGCCCTGCATCTTGACTGCGGCTACTCATACTCCGACGACGGAATCAACGGAATCTGGATAGAAAAAGGCAATCTCAGGTTATATCAGTGGGGCAATGATGGCATAAGGCACGCATGGAACATCAGCCCGTCCGTAAAACTTAATCCGGCAAAGAAGACTGAGATAAATGCACGTGCGACCTTCCTTTGGGACATCCGCATTGCCGATTCAATCAACATGTCACATGGCAATTGGGGCTACAGCGCCCATCTGGACCTGAAGCAGGGCCTCCCGTCCGGATTCGGCATAAAAATCTTCGGCGACTACAGTTTCGGAAACACTCTCGATCTTTACCGGCGCGCCGGAACGGCATTCAATGTCGGAAGCAGCCTGGAGAAGGACTTCGGGAAGAGCCTGAACTGCGCCATTGAAGGACGGTTCATCCGCTTCGGGGAAGAATTCATTTCCCAGGGAGCCTACACCGGCTTGTGCTGGTTACGCCCGGAGCACCGTTTCAGCGTCGGGCTTAAACTACGTTACATATTCTGACAATGGAAAGGAATGGTCATAAATGGGAATTCAGGGAGGGCTTCCTTATAGAAGGATGTCTCCTTGCAGCCGGGCTGGCCCTGCAGTACATTCTGGGGCCGGTTGACTGGAGATGGCTTGCCGCTCCGGTGAACAAGATTGTGCTGGTGCTGCTGACAGGGCTGATTGCCGTAATCTTCCTTCTGCGAAAGAAGGTACAGGCCTTCGAATGGATGATGCATTCGTATGCGGCCGTTTCGTCCCTGACCTGTGCCCTTGCTCTGACACTGGTGATGGGACTTACCACCCAGAAGCCTTCCGGAGGGCTTGAGTGGCTGTCACAGATGATTCGCTTCTGGCCTTTCGTACTTGTATGGACCTGGGTACTGATTGTGGACGGGCTTGCCGCCCTGAACCATTTTCTCCGCATGAGAGCATCGGAGATACCATTCATCCTGAACCATCTCGGAGTGTTCGTAGCCATCGTGGCCGCCACCCTTGGAAGTGCAGACATGCAGCAATTGCAGATGCAGGTCCATTATGGGAAGCCTGAAAACAGGGCGCTCTCGGAATATGGAGAGGTAGTGGATCCCGGCCTTGCAATCGAGCTGCATGAATTCACGGCCGAGTACTATCCGGACAACACTCCGAAGCTTTTTGCATCAGAAATAACGATACACACCCGGGACGACAGCCACCTCAGGGGAACCGTTCTGGTGAACAAGCCCATGAAAGTGGACGGATGGAAGATATACCAGGCAGGCTATGACCAGGCAAAGGGCAGCAAAAGTCCCTACAGCATATTTCTGCTTGTGAAGGACCCTTGGCTCCCTGCTGTCTATGCAGGAATTTACATGATGATTGCCGGAGCCCTGTGTCTGATGCTCTTCATGGCACCCAAACCGATAAGAAAGGAGGACGAGCAATGAGTTGGGATTCATTCATATATTTCGCCCTTGCCGCCGTATTATGCTGGAGCACAGGAGCTTACTTTGCATGGAAGGGAAAGGATGGGAAAGTCTGGTTTTTCACCCTCGCCGGTCTTGCTGTTTTCTTTGCCTTCATCATCGGGATGTGGGTCAGCCTCGAACGTCCGCCTCTGAGGACTATGGGAGAAACCAGGATGTGGTACTCTTTCTTCCTGCCCCTGGCCGGAATCATCGTCTATGGCCGCTGGCGCTATAAATGGATATTGTCTTTCAGTACCCTGCTTTCCCTGGTATTCATATGCGTGAACGTCTTCAAACCAGGGATTCATGCCAAATCCCTGATGCCGGCCCTGCAGAGCCCATGGTTCGCCCCTCATGTCATCGTCTATATGTTTGCCTATGCCCTGCTCGGAGCGGCAACGCTCATGGCCATCTACATGCTGTTCAAGAAGGGAAAGAGCATGGACAGGGAGCTGAATATCTGTGACAACCTGGTCTATGTCGGACTTGCATTCCTGAGCATAGGAATGCTTTTCGGTGCACTCTGGGCCAAGGAGGCCTGGGGGCATTACTGGGCGTGGGATCCGAAGGAGACATGGGCTGCAATCACATGGCTTTGTTACCTGACCTTCGTCCACTACCGGCACATCCGCCCAACCGACTGGAAGAAAGCCTGCCTTATTCTCCTGCTTGCATTCATCTGCCTTCAGATTTGCTGGTGGGGCATCAATTACCTCCCTTCTGCGAAAGGCCAGAGCATCCACACCTACAGCACCCGATAGGACATGCAAGGGAATTTCGACTTTTTGAATAATTTTCTTTGAAAGAGTTTGATTTATTTTATTTTATGTGTATCTTTGCGCCCGCTTTATCAGAAATGAAAAGCGAGTATTTATTAACCCTCTAAACTTTTTTCGCTATGGCTGAATATTTAGCACCGGAGAAAAAGCAGGAGATTTTCGCGAAGTACGGAAAGTCTAATACTGACACCGGCTCTCCAGAGAGTCAGATTGCATTATTTTCCTACCGTATCGCTCACCTTACCGAGCACCTCAAAAGCAACAAGAAGGACTACTCAACCCGTCGTTCACTTCTGAGACTCGTTGGTAAGAGACGCCGTGTCCTTGACTACCTCAGGGAGACTGACATCGAGAGATACAGAGCTATCGTCAAAGAGCTTGGTCTGCGTCGATAACCAGAAAATAGGAATGACAAGGGGGAATCCCGAACAGGGTTTCCCTTTTTTTTCGCAAAAAAATTCCGATGGCACTAACACTCATCAACCTGCGGTGCCGGAAGAATGATTAATATAGTACGTGACTATATCTAGGAACCCGACGGGTTCCATATGGGCGGAACAGACAGACAAAATTAGTAATGACTCCCATAGGGGGAGGCAGGTTGTGAAAGAAGTAATGAATATCGTAAACAAGAAAATCGAATTGTCCGACGGAAGGATAATCGAAATCGAGACCGGCAAGCTTGCAAAACAGGCTGATGGTGCGGTGGTCGTCAAGATGGGCGGCACCATGCTCCTTGCAACTGTGACCTGTGCAAAAGATGCAAAAGAGGATGTGGACTTCATGCCTCTGCAGGTGGACTACAAGGAGAAATATGCTTCTGCGGGAAGATTCCCGGGAGGCTTCATGAAGCGTGAGGGAAAGGCTTCTGATTATGAAATTCTCATCGCAAGGCTCGTGGACAGGGCTCTCAGGCCGCTGTTCCCGGAGGATTTCCACGCAGAAGTATATGTAAATGTAAATCTTATTTCAGCAGAAAAGGACATTCAGCCGGATGCTCTCGCAGGTCTTGCCGCATCAGCTGCTCTTGCAGTGAGCGACATTCCTTTCGAGGGTCCTATCTCAGAGGTAAGGGTTGCAAGAATTGACGGACAGCTCCGGATCAACCCTAACTTCAGCGAGATGGAGAATGCTGATATAGACATCATGGTTGCCGCTACCTACGACAACATCATGATGGTCGAGGGTGAGATGAACGAGGTCAGCGAGCACGACATGCTTGAGGCCATCAAGTTCGCTCACGAAGAGATTAAACGCCACTGCAAGGTGCAGATGGAGCTCACGGAAGAGGTCGGAAAGCCAGTCAAGAGAACCTACTGCCACGAAGAGAACGACGAGGACCTTCGCAAGGCCGTTCAGGAGTTCTGCTATGACAGGTGCTATGCAATTGCAAAGTCAGGTCAGGGCAAGCATGAAAGGACCGACGCTTTCGACGCTCTTAAGGAGGAGTTCTACCAGACAATTCCTGAGGAGGAGCGCGAAGATAAGAAGATGATGGTTGAAAGATACTATCACGCTGTCGAGAAAGCTGCAATGAGGAACATGATTCTCGATGAGGGAATCCGTCTTGACGGACGTAACACCACTCAGGTGCGCCCAATCTGGTGCGAGGTAGGATACCTTCCATGCGCACACGGAAGCGCAATCTTCACCCGTGGTGAGACTCAGTCACTTTCGACTGTAACCCTCGGAACCAAGCTCGACATGAAGGAGCGCGACGAAGTGCTCGTTCAGGGCACTGACCAGTTCGTCCTCCACTACAACTTCCCTCCGTTCTCAACCGGAGAGGCTAAGGCACAGAGAGGTGTGGGACGTCGTGAAATCGGTCACGGAAACCTCGCATGGAGGGCACTCAAGCCGATGGTTCCTATGGCACCGGAGAATCCTTATGCAGTACGCGTGGTTTCAGACATCCTCGAGTCAAACGGTTCATCTTCAATGGCTACTGTCTGCGCAGGCTGCCTCGCACTCATGGATGCCGGAGTAAAGATCAAGAAACCTGTTGCAGGTGTTGCAATGGGACTTATCACTGACAAGGACAGACCAAACGAAAGATATGCTATCCTCACCGACATCCTCGGAGATGAGGACCACCTCGGAGACATGGACTTCAAGGTTACCGGAACAAAAGACGGTATCACTGCAACCCAGATGGACATCAAGGTTGACGGACTTTCATACGACGTCCTCGAAAAAGCCCTTGAGCAGGCACGTCAGGGACGCATGCACATCATGGGCGAGATGATGAAGACAATCAGTGAGCCTCGTGAGGACTACAAGCCATTCGTTCCTCGCATCATCCAGATCCGCGTTCCGGGTGACTTCATCGGAGCAATCATCGGTAAAGGCGGTGAGGTTATCCAGAAGATTCAGAGAGAGACAGGTACAGTTGTCACAATCACTGAGGAGAACACCAACGGCAAGACTGAGGGCGTAGTTGACATCTTCGGCGAGAACAAGGAGTCAATGGACAAGGCTCTCAACTGGATCAACGGCATCTGCGCCGTTCCTGAGGTTGGCACCGTTTACCATGGAAAGGTTGTTTCATGCCTCGAGTTCGGAGCATTTGTAGAGATTCTTCCTGGAAAAGAGGGACTCCTCCACATCTCTGAAATCGACTGGGGAAAGACCGATAAGGTTGAAGACGTGCTCAACATCGGTGACGAAGTTGACGTGAAGCTCCTCGAAATCGACGAGAAGACCGGCAAGATGAGGCTTTCTCGCAAGGCTCTGATTGAAAAGCCTGAGGGCTATGTAGAGCCTGAGCGCAAGCCAAGGCCTCAGGGTGACAGAGGCCCTCGTCGCGACGACCGCCGTCAGGGTTCTTCAGACCGCAGGAACGACAGAGGCCCACGCCGCGATGACCGCAGCAGAGGTCCACGCCGTCCTCAGCAGAACGACGTCGAGACTCCATCAAACAATGATCCTGAAATGTTCTAAAATACAGGTATTTAAGCAAAAATAGACCGGCACATGCCGGTCTATTTTTGTTTTAACATGATGGCATGATTTTGCTGCCACCACTTATTTTATGGCTTTCGCCAAATAGATTATTTAAGTTTCGCATGTCGCGAAACTACCTAATTTTGAGACCTTTAGGTCGATAGTAAGTCCCTTCCCCGGGGGAAGGGATTTAGGGATAGGTCCTCGTTAACAGGGAAATGTGCGTGGGGAAGAAGTTTCGCAAGCGGCACAACCTTCAGGACCATAATAAGTTATCACTTGCGAAACTTGAGTAGTTTTATTTGACAACCTCAACCTTTAGAGGATGAGCCTTGGCATAGGCGAAATCCTGAACAAGGGCTGTCCATGCCTGTGGAGATTCAACTCCGCCCTGGCTCCAACCTGAAGCTGTCCATACAGTTACCGGTGAGCCGCATTTTGCAGTGGTCTTGATGACAGCATGACCATCAAGAGTTGCAGTGCCCTCAGCAGAAAGTTCCGGTGAAAGCACAAGGCCGATGGAAATGTTTCCGTCAATCTCAGGCTGTTTGGTGTCAGAAGCGACTTCGGTGAAGGCAATCCAGTTGGAGCCGTCAACCCTGTCAAGGACATCGTGCTGGATTGCGCCAAGCGCAAGCGGAAGATTCTGAGTCTGGGCTGAGAACCATGTAGTTGACTGAACGAAACGGCTGTTTGCATCAAGGGAAATCTCGCGGGTTGCAGAAACTTTCTGACCTGCGACGTCGAAGGCATCATAAGTGAAATAAGCCTTGGTACGGATAGGACCGTCGGTAAGATGCTCCTGGGTTGCCCAGTTGTCTCCTATGATGAGTTTATCCCCAACATAAGGAGTAACGGCACCACCGCCGAGTGTGTTTGCCACCTTGTAGCAGTCCATTCCCTCGCCATAGTTGTGATGATAGTCCATCTTCTTGAACCAGTCGTCAATGACGAGTCTTTCGGTACATTTGAGCCATACATCAGAACCGAAAGTACGTGGATCCTGAAGGGCTGGGCCATAGATACGTCCGGCAACGAGGTTGTTCTCATAAGCATAGTCGTCAAGCCTCTCCGGGACGTGGCGGCTGTATGCCTTCATCGGAAATTCTTCACGTTCCCCGGCCTTCACGGTGTATTTGACACTTGAATGTTCCTTGACGTCAGCCTGGAAAAGCAGAATCTGCTCTCCGTCCTTTTCGGTATAGACCTGAACTGGAACCTGTTTTCCAAGATGGTTGAGTACGATTACGTTCTCTGCCGTAAGGTTGTCATCACCGCTGCAGAGCTCACTGAAAGAAAGCTCAACAGTCTCGTTCTGCCTTGCAAGGCTAGTGTCATTGCTGACAATCACGCTTTGGCCAGCGCCTGCGCATGAAACCAAAACGGCAGCAGCCGAAGCCGCTGCCATAAAAGTTGATAATCTTTTCATCACGATTCGATTACTGTGGCTGTTTTCCGATGTAAGCAAGAATACCTCCGTCCACATAGAGAACGTGCCCGTTCACGAAGTTGGAAGCATCTGATGCGAGGAACACTGCAGGGCCCATGAGGTCTTCAGGTGTACCCCAACGTGCAGCAGGAGTCTTTGCAACGATGAATGAATCGAAAGGATGACGGCTGCCATCTGCCTGACGCTCACGAAGAGGAGCTGTCTGAGGAGTTGCGATGTAGCCAGGACCGATACCGTTGCACTGGATGTTGTACTCACCGTACTCAGAAGCGATGTTGCGGGTAAGCATCTTGAGACCTCCTTTTGCAGCAGCATAAGCAGAAACTGTCTCGCGGCCGAGTTCTGACATCATTGAGCAGATGTTGATAATCTTTCCGCCACCCATCTTGATCATTCCAGGGATGACAGCCTTGGATACGATGAAAGGACCGTTGAGGTCGATGTCGATAACCTGACGGAACTCAGCAGCAGTCATCTCAACCATAGGAATACGTTTGATGATACCGGCATTGTTCACAAGGATATTGACTGGGCCAACCTCCTCAGCAATCTTTGCAACCATTGCATTAACCTGATCCTCATTTGTTACATCGCATACATAACCATGAGCTTCGATGCCTTTTTCCTTATAGGCAGCGATACCTTTGTCAACGAGTTCCTGTTTGATGTCGTTGAATACGATTTTTGCTCCGGCCTCAGCAAAAGCAGTTGCGAGAGCGAATCCGATTCCATAAGATGCTCCTGTTACAAGGGCAACCTTACCTTCGAGTGAAAAATTTACCATGATTTTTATAATGTATAATTGGTTTATATTTACGGAGAAATCTATTTCAAATTGACAGTAGCGCAGCCGTCCATGTCATTGTAGTCGAGGTTCTCGCCACACATTGCCCAGATGAAAGTGTAGTTCTTGGTTGCACAGGCAGAGTGGATGCTCCATTCCGGAGAAATTACAGCCTGCTCGTTGCGCATCCAGATGTGGCGGGTTATCCGGCCTTCAATGGGCCTCATGAAATGGCAGACTGCCTGATCCTCAGGAATTTCAAAGTAGAAATAAACCTCCATACGTCTCTCGTGAGTGTGAGCCGGCATGGTGTTCCAGGTGCTGCCCGGCTGAAGTTCCGTCATACCCATCTGGAGCTGGCAAGTTGGAACAACCTCCTTCACGAGCATCCTGTTGATGATGCGATGGTTGCTCTCTTCGAGAGTTCCGAGCTCCATCTTGACAGCCTCTGCACGAGTTGTAAGGTGGTCAGGATGAGTGCAATGTGCCGGTGAAGAGCAGAAATAGAACTTGGCAGGATTAGCCTTGTCTGCGCTCTCGAAAGTCACCTTGCGGTCTCCCCTTCCGAGGTAGAGAGCTTCCTTGTACTCAAGGGTGTATTCTTTGTCGTCCGCCTTCACGACACCTTTGCCTCCAACATTGAAGATACCGATTTCCCTTCTTCCGAGGAAATACTCGTTGCGGAGGATGTCTATCGGCTTAAGTTCGAGGACCTCCTCTACAGGCATTGCACCGCCGGCAATCATCCTGTCGTGCATTGTATAGACAATGTTAATTTCGTCAGAGGTGAAAACGTTTTCAATAAGGTAGTTCTCCCTGAGCTGTTTTGTGTCATAATGCTTGGCATCTGCTGGATGGGAAGCATATCTAACTTCACTATTCACTTTCATAATTCCACTTGTTATTTATTAATTTTCAATGTATTACAAAAAATATGGGGCTGAATTTCCCCAATTCAGTCCCCAAAATTAAACAATATTTCCGTTCCTTCCAAAAAATTCCGTGCCCGTTAACGGAATTTTTATAAGAAAGCACGATTACTGTGCTCCGCCCTGTGCTGCCTGAGCCTTTGCCTGAAGCTCTGCCTGGAGAGACTCAAGAGTTCTGTCCTCAGGAATATTCAGAGCTTTCCTTGCCTCCGGAGTGAGGTCAATAGCCTGTGCAGGATCAACGTAAATCACTGAATTCTTCTCGAATACGAAAGCGACACCCTTAGCTTTAGCAAGCTCGGTTACGGTTGCCTGAGCCTTCTCATAGATAGGAGCCTGAAGAGTCTGCTGTGTCTGCTGGAGTTCCTGCTGGATAGCCTGCTGGAAATCCTGAATCCTGTACTCGATCTGCTGGAGTTCAGCGGCCTTGCTTTCTCTGATTGCCTGAGTCCAGGTTGCCTGTTTCTGCTGGAACTGCTGAGCCTTTGTCTGGTACTCTTCCATCATTGCAGTGTAGGTTTCCTGAGCCTCGACACTTGCAGCTTCAATCTGCTCGCGTGCCTTGTCCATTTCAGGCATGAGCTGTACAAGCTCATTATAATCCACATAAGCGAAAGTAATGTTCTGTGCGGCAGCGGCAAGCGATATCATTGCCATAGCTGCGATCAAAATGATTTTTTTCATGTTATTTTATTTTTAATGATTTCATTAGTGTCAGTGACTTGTGGTTTAGCCTAGAACTGTTGTCCGATGACGAAGTGGAACTGGCTCTTTCCATTGACTGGATCGTCGAATCCCCATCCCCAGTCAACTCCAAGGAGT
>SAMEA3663036__coassemble_699_pt1 | contig 14469 bp, 11 predicted proteins | sample SAMEA3663036__metabat2_high_PE_029 | metagenome-assembled genome bin SAMEA3663036 (sample SAMEA3663036) | pig gut metagenome | biome: pig gut; feature: pig-associated habitat; material: faeces | place: France | collected 2012 | reverse complement strand
ACTCGCATATCGGTCTGGAATCCAGAGCCCTGTATTTCCTTCCGTCAGGTGCTATGACAAGGCTGCACAGAGATACTTCTGCTCCGTTCTGCCTCAGTCCTTCCACTTGGGCGAGGATTTTCTTGCTGATTCCGCTATGGGCCACAATCGTGTGGAAGACCAGGAACATCACTTTCATACCCTTTCCCATTTTTTGTTTTGAGGATTGTACATCTTTATGACTTTAGCCGGGTTGCCCACCGCTACGCATGCGTCAGGCAGGTCCTTGGTCACGACACTTCCGGCTCCGACCTGTACCCTGTTGCCGATGGTCACGCCTCCGCAAACGCATGAATTGGCTCCAATCAGACATTCGTCTCCGATTTTTATCGGTCTGAGTGTCAGGCCCTGTTCGTTCCAGTCGCGGTCTCCGTCATCGAAGGTGTGGTTGAATCCGGCAATGTGCACATGTGGTCCGAGTGATGTCCTTGCTCCGATTTCAACCGGGCCGACCACGACGCTTCCGATTCCGATTCGGGATTTCTCCCCGATGAATACGTCTCCGGCTCCGTTGTTTACCACTGCATAATCTTCGATTATCGCTCCTTTCCCGAGGACGAATTTCCTCCACGGGAACACGTCCAGGCGTGCCTTCATGCATACCTTGGCCCCCATTCTTTTATGGAAGAGCGGATTGACGAAAATTCTGGTCCAGAGTCGCGGTCTTGGATGCTTCATTGACGAAAGGCACCAGACGATGAATTTCTTGAGTCCGGGATGTGTGTATTTGAGATTGCTCAGGTCTGCCATGGTTTTTTATTTTAATGATTCATAGATTGCAAGTACTTCCTCTGCTGCCTTTTCCCAGGAGAATTCCTTTACCCTCTGCCTGCCGTATTCCACAGCCTGTTTCCTGAATTCCTCATCATTTTCAAGGCGCAGGATTGCTTCTGCAATGCTTTCAGGATTGTACGGGTCGGCATAGACTGCTCCCGGTCCGGCGATTTCCGGCAGCGCCGACTTGTCTGAAACCACAAGAGGAGTCAGGCAGGCCATAGCCTCAAGCTGCGGGATTCCGAAACTCTCCCTGAATGAGGTATAAAGGAAGGTTGAGGCCCCTCCATATAGGGCAGGCAGCTCCGAGTGCGGCACATAGCCGGTGCACTGGATGTGGCTGAGGATTTCGCTCTTCCCTATTTCCTCAAGGTAGGCGCGGACATGCTCCTGACTCAGGTCCGCAATTTTCAGAGGCAGTTTCCTTCTGGATTTTTCAAGGTAGATCGAATAGGCCAGAAGCGTTCCTTTTGTATTTTTCTTCGGAGCTGTAGCACCAAGGAAAAGCAGGTAGTCACGCTCCTTTGAAGCTGCATCCTCGTTGAACTCCTTTCCGAAACCGTTATATACAACTTTCACCATATCCTCTTTAAGGGAAAGTTTTTCGAGGATTCTCTGCTTCTCGTATTCCGATACCGTGATGAGCCTGCCGCAGCGGCGGATTATTTTAGGAACCACGAAACGGCTGTATATTCTGCCCATCCTCTGGTAGAGTGACTTGCTTGCACCATTTTCCTTTTCTAGGCAGATCACGTCGTGAAGGGTGACGACAAACGGTACACCCACATGCAGCGGAGCCGTGTTGCTCGTGCAGTGCAGGATGTCCGCCCTGACTTTGCGAACGGCCCGGGGCAGGAGTACCTGCTCCCAGAGAGGGTAGAAGCCGCTCTTGAGGACTTCAATATGGAAATTTGCAGTTTCCTGCAGACATACGTCTTCGCCCGGAGCCACGAATATCCAGTATTCATTCCTGTGGTCCGTCTTCTGGAGGCATCGGATGATTTCCAGGATAACGAAATCCATTCCATGTTTGTTGCGCCTGAAAATGCGCTGTGCTTCAATTGCTATTCTCATTGGTGGTCGGTGTGTATGTATTTGTCCTTTGTCAGTTTCTTGCTGAAAATATTATATATGGTAGCCAGCAGCATCTTCGGTACTTCAACCGAGATGCCGAGTATGTCACGTGGCTTAACCCATGAAGGCAGACCGAGGAGGATGCCCGCAAAAAGCAGCAGTGTTGCCGCAATATAGATTCCCATCCAGGACGATCCTGTCAGAATTGTAGCAATGGCTGTCAGCGGCAGACCTGCAAGGAGCAATATCCTCGGAAGAAAAGCCCATTGGACTAGTTTGTCTGCATATCCTGCCTTGAATCTGACTTGCGGGAAATCGGTCAGAGCCTTCCCTATGAGATAGTACTGTGAGGTGAGCCATCGCATCCTCTGTTTCTGCAGGTTCCGGATGCTGCGGGTTTTTTCATCGAGAATGTGGATGTCGGGATCATATTCCACGAATATCCCGTCCTTGAGGAGCTTCAGCTCCATTTCCTTGTCCTCTCCGGAAGTGACGAACTCTCCCGAGGTCTTGAAGAACCACTGGTACGGAAGGGCCATCCCGGAGCCTATCAGGGCTGATGAGAGTCCCAATGTACAATGTCCTGCCCTAAAAATCAGATTGTTGACTTCCTCGAATATTCCGTCTGCCTTGGCAATAGGGGTGTCTATATTCTTTGCACAGCGGTGTCCCTGAAGGGCAATGTTCCTCCCGGAAAGTGAACGGTTCATCTGACTGAGGAAGGTGTTTTCGACGATATTGTCAGAGTCCAGAATCACGACATAGTCTGCTGCGGAAGGGCCCAAATATTCCATTGCCGCTTTCAGCGAGGCTGCCTTCGTGCTGTTTTCGAAGCGGACAGTCAGCACCTCCGCCCCGGTGCGTCTGATTGTTTCGTCAGTTTCTGTCTTCATGTGGTCGGAAATCACAATAACCCTGAATTTGTCCTTCGGATAATCCTGATTCAGGGCAGACTGCACCGTGGCATGAATGAAACCGTCGCTTGAGTATGCCGGAATCAGGATGCAGAAACGGCTTGTCTGCGGGGATGAAATTTCTGGCCTCCTGTACATGCGTCCTGCCACGGCAAAAATAAAATAATAGACCGCAGGAATGACAAAAGCCAGAATCAGTACGATATGGAGCAGAGTTATCATATTTTTCCCTGGTTTTTCATTTTTATATAGTCGGCATTGGCCTTGACGACTGCTTTTGCCGAGTCAAATCTCCCATGCAAGAGGTTAATAATGAAGCATTTGGCCGAAGCAACGTATCTTGTGAACATGATTGACATCCATCTTTCTGCACCGCTCAGATTCCTCCAGGCATATATCAGACGGCTGCGAGTCATGTAGTAGGTGAACACGGGTCCGAAACGTTTTGTTGTCATGCTGTCCTTGTGATATATGGTGCAGGAAGGCTCGAAATAGATTTTCCATCCCTTGCGAAGGAACATCATTGCCCAGTCAAGTTCCTCATAATAAAGGAAATACATTTCAGGCATAGGACCGACATCCTCAAGTGCGCTGCGCCTTACCATCATTGCGGCTCCGTGCGGGAAGGCCGTAAATCCTGCCTTGTCAAACGAGCCGTCGTCCTTGCATCCGTATCCGATCATTCCGTTTTTCATCCTGAATCCTTTCATCGGCGTGTAGCCGGCATACTGGATGATGCTCTTGTCGGAAAAGAAGCAGATTTTCGGACAGACTATTCCTGCCTGAGGATTGTCCTCAAGGGCTTTGCAGAGATTGTCCACATTGTCTTGCAGAATCTCCGTGTCATTATTGATGAAGAATAGCCAGTTTCCCTCTGCATGAGCAAGCGCAAGATTGTTTCCGCCTGCAAAGCCGAGGTTCTCTTCGCTGCGGATTGCCTTGATCTGCGGAAAATTTTCTTTCAGCTGCCTGGCCTCGTCATTGCGTGACCCGTTGTCAACTATGATGATTTCAAACGGGCATGAGTGCACATTCTGCATGATTGAACGAATCATCTCAGAAGTCTGCTTCAGACCGTTGTAGTTGACACTTATTATAGATATCATTTCATCCATTATTGACCATTCTTTTTTCTATTTGGGGGCTGATGAATACGAGGGCGATGGAGGTATAGACCAGAATGCTGTTCGGGAACTGGGTGAAGACCTCATTGTTCGTACTCATTACGAACAGGCCCATTACTCCGGCAAGAAGCCCGGAGCACATCCCGGCCAGCATCTTGTTCTTAAGAGTGAAAAAGATGATGTAGGCCCCCCTCGCAAAAATATACATCATTACGGCAAGATATATCAGCAGCCCTATAATACCTGTTTCAACCCACAGCTGCACAAGCCATGAGTCGGTGGGAATGTAGGTCAGCGGAGAATAGTCCCCGTTGCGCTGTGCCCTTCCTGCGCTCATCCCGAGGCCGTTTCCGAACGGAAGTTCCTTCATGTAGCCCCTGAGTTGTTTCTGATTTTCCTTCCTTATGAGGTAGGACAGGTCTTCGTCTTTGTGGAATATGGTCCTGGCCCTGCGGATTGCCGCATTGCTCTGGCCTATTTCGGTGAAGGCCAGTAATCCGATGGCTACGGCGCAGACAATCGTTATAGGAACCATCTTCTTGAAATCCTTGATAAGGACCAGATATACCATGATTCCTGCAACAGGTACCGGCAGGGCGCTTCTGGTACCGGAAAGGAACATCCCGATGCATGCGCATGCTGCAACGATGAAGAAATATATTTTCTCTCCTGCATTTTTGACATGCATCCCGGCAATAGCAAATACTGTCATCGCCATTCCCATCGATCCTCCGTAATTTGCCGCGTCGGAGAAAATGGAGAAATACCTTGTGCCATAGTAGATTATGTGAGTCCTCTTGCCGTCCATCACGTTCAGGAAAAATGCATCCCCCGGAGTCCACCCAACATATTTCTGGTACATTACCTTTGCAAATGAAACCAGTACGAAGACGGACCAGATTTTGAGGATGACCATGAATTTCCTGAAATCGGTGATGGTCAGTTCCACTATTATAGTGACCATGAGGAAATAAAGGGCCATGCTCCGGACGGCGGAGAGCCACACTCCTATGCTCCTCATGTTCGGATTTGCAATTTCAATGATACAATATATCAGCCAGATAACGACAGCTGCAATAAGATCAATGGTGATGACGTTTGAACTTTTGTATCCGCTTATTGAAGCAAACAGGATGACCACGACATTAAAAAGGATGGTGGCATCCATCAGCATTCCCATTGACATTCCCGGGAGGTAATGCTCAAGAACTGGTATTGCGAAATCTGCCAGCAGGATGAATGAAAGGGAAAGCATCCTGTTGTCGAAGGCCTTGACTACGGTGAGTCCAAGAATTGGTGCAACGCACAAGGCAGCCGCCAGCGGAAGCTTGCCGCATATTATAAGAGCAACCGTGGCCGCAGCAAGGACTGCAGCGACGGCCCAAAGGATGGCAGTTTTCCATTTGTCTGCCATGGCTCTATTCGTTGTTGTCCGCTCCCAGATTCCAGAACGTGAATCTCAGTCTGTGGATTCTGTTGAACGGAGGGAGCATTCCAGTGAATGAACCGACAGTGTCAATGTCGCTGTTGTTGAGGATGATTCGCAGATTGTTCTGCTTGTTGAATCTCTTGATTTCATTGGTAAGCAGGTTGCTCATTCCTGTCCAGTCCTTTTTGGAGTCTGCTACAAGGATGTTGACTGCAGAATTGCTCAGTATCTTTGTAGGAAATGAGGCATCCTTAAGAGGCGGGTATTCCACTATTATCACATTGGCTTCAGGCATTGCTTCCATGTTGTTTTCATTGACGCAGAAGTCATAGATGGAATTTGCAAGAAGGTAATATTTCGAATTGTATTCAAAATCCTCTTCCCAGTTCACATATACCGGCTTGGTATCAAGATTTTCAAAATAGTTGAACAGGGCCTTGCCTATCGTCGATTTGCCTTCGCCTTTGCTGACGCTTATGATATTAATGATTTGTACGTTCTGATTCCTGTCGAAGTGGTTGGTGATGGAATTGCCCAGGTGTCTCATCGCCAGGTCCTCATATATCGTATTCTTTTTCTTCTTTTTCACGTGGGGGTAAGCACCTATGACCGGCAGGCCTATGAGCTTTCTGGCGGCAGCAGCATCGTATGGCTTTTTGTTGAACTCCTCAATGATAATGACAATGCCGCAGATAAGCACGAAAGTGAAGAGGAACGCAATCATGGAGTAGAGCTTGTTCTTTGTCTTCTCCGGATATAGTGCCACGGTAGGAGGGGTAAGGACCTTGAACGTCGCTGAGGTAAGCTGGAGGTTCTTCTGTCTGAGCTTTGCGCTGTTGAGCGAATTGAGGTTGGCAAGGTAGTTCTGCTCGGAAAAATTGATTTCCCTCTCCTGCCTCTTGATTGACGAACCGACAGGAGAGAAACGCTTCACTTCCTCCTCCATATCTTCCTTATGCTTGTAAAGTACGGCAAGCTCTGCATCTGCCTTTGATCTCACCAGCAGTGCAGACACCCATTCGCTGACCAAGAGGTCATTGGCGAGTCCTTCCTTATTGTGCTGGGCGGCGCTTATGTCGTTGCTGATGGACTTGAGTTTATCTGTCTCCTTAGCGATTTTTTCATTCAGGCTTTCTTTTGCAGGACCAGAACCTTCAGAAGATGAATTTGAATAGAGGTTGTTGATGGTGTGCAGCTGGTTGATGAAGGATACATTGTGGGCAAACACGTCGGTCACATTGCCCATCTTTTCTTCCAGAACCTTTATTTTTTCTTCTGCTCCATCCTTTTCCCTGAGTATCTGTTCAATCTGGGCATCGAGGTCCTTCTGTCTTTCGGTGACCATCTTGGTCTGTTCGTCATAGTTGATGACTCCGTTCTCTATATTGTAGTCCGTCAGGTCGTTTTCCTTTCGTGCAAGGTCTTCCGATATTGTCTTGAGCTCGCTTTCAAAATAATGAACGACATCGTTTGTCTGTTGATAACGAATTGAAAGATACTGTTTTATAAATTCAGATTCGAGAATGAGCAGAGTGTTGTATGCAATGTACTGGTCATCGCAAGTATATGACAGTCGAAGCATGTCGGAGTTGCTCACCCTGTTGACCTGAATGTTGGAAAGAGCATTGAAACTGTAGTGGCGGTGATTCCAGAGGAACATCTGCTTGAACCAGTTGTCGCGGCTGGATTCAAAATGCTTCATAAAATTCTTGAAGGTGGCTTCCTCGTCGCCTTCAACAGTCAGAGCCTTCACTTCCGGAGTAACGAGGGTGTTCAGCTCCGTTGCCGTTTTAGGAGTCATGTATTCTCCTGTGTCCTCGGTGTTCAGATGTGAAATATTGCGTGCAAGAAGTCGCATCGAAACATTGCTCAGGGTGGACTCCGCCATGATTACGCTCATAAGATTGTCAACTGCATTATTGACGGCCATCCAGTCCTGACGGCTGTTCTCGGATGCGAGAACATCATAACCGGACACGATGCCAGTGTATATGGTGCAGCTTGACTTGTACAATTTAGGCTGGCGTGACATGACGGCAAAAACGACCGCTGCTGCCATAACCGGCAGCACCAGCAAAAGCAACCACTTCTTTGCGAGTATCCTGATTATGTATTGCAGTGCCTTCATTTCTTTTTCTTGTGTCTTTCCTCCTGATTCTGAGGTTCTTTTTCCGGGCTGATCAACTTCGTGCATGAAACGACTTCAAGACTCAGCAGAGCTTGATTTATTCCGCTTCTCATCCTCTCATAGTCCTGAGTGGCAGCGGTTTCATAACTCTTGCACCTGTAGAGAACTTCTGATGTAATCTTGTTGTTAATGAAATCCTTTTCGGCAAATTCGTACTGCGCCTTTGCTATGACCATCCTCTCGGCTGCACTTTTGAGCGAATTGATTCCTGATATGACTTCGCAGTAGAGGCTGATGATCTGCTGCTTTATATTGTCGAGCTCAGCGTCCCTTCTGTGCTGGGTCTGCCTGAGCTTTGCCTGTGCCTGACGTACCTTGTTGTGGGTGTTGAACACGTCGGAAAGTGGGATGTTCAGGGTTACTCCCACATTGAAGAAGAAATTCCGCTGCTTGCTGCTGTTTTCGACCCATATCGGATAGGTGGCTTCGCTGCGCAGGGTGCTTGCAATGTCGGTGTTGCCATAGTTGGCGGATGAAACCAACCTTATCCAGTCAAGCGGCTTGAGCTTTTCCGTCGTCACTGCGCTGGCATAATATTTCGCCTCCTCATCATAATATTTGATCGCATTGGACATGCAGTATGCATTGTAATACAGGCTGTCCAATGGAGGAAGATGCAGATTGATGTAGTCGTCAACGGTCATATTGTTGAGAATCAGCATCGTACTGTCCATCCGGACCTCTCTGACAGGCAGTTTTGTCTGAGCTCCGGTCACAACCCCGATGAAGAGGGCGGCAATGAACATCAATATCCGGTTTCTATTCATTTGAACCAGTAATTATTTTCTTGAATGTTGCAAAAATCAATTTCATGTCATACATCAGAGATTCGTTCTCGGCATAAGTATTGTCGAGTCTCATCCTCTCGTACGGAGGCATGTCGTCCTTCCTTTCATCTGTCTGCCAGAGTCCGGTAAGACCTGCACTGGCCTTGAAACGTATTCCGTTCTCATTTGTGGTCAGAAGTTCTGCTTCAGCAATGGAAAGCGGCCGGTTGCCGACAAGGGCCATGTCACCCATGAAGATGTTGAAAAGCTGGGGAAGCTCATCCAGGCTTGTCTTCCTGAGAAACTTGCCGAACTTGGTTATTCTCGGATCGTTTTCAATCTTGATGAAGCATCCTTCAAAGCACTTGTGACGCTCGGTCAGATAGACATCCTCACGCACCCTGTAATTGTCTGCATAAAGGAAGTCCTTGCTCTCATATACTACCCTTTGAGGTATCTGTTCATCTTCCACTCTGATGTATGAGTTCATGGACTGGAGGTCGAAGAGCATTTTGTCCGCACCTTTTTTCATTGTCCTGAACTTGTAGATGCGGAATTTCTTCCAGTTCTTCCCGATTCTTACGGACGAATAGATAGGCGGCTGTTTGATCTCTGCATAGACAAGGATTGCAATCACTATCATCAAAGGAGAGAAGACGATGATTGCGACTGTTGCAAATATGAAATTCAGGAAACGCTTCATCTGATTCTTGATAGGAGTTTTTCCATACGGATCACAAGTTCTTCAGGATTGAAAGGCTTGGTCAGGACATCGTCCGCCCCTTGTCTGAGCAGCTCAATTCTGACCGAAGAATACTGGAGGCTTGTCAGAGCCATCAGAGGGATGTCTTTCCTTGCCTTTATTTCGGAAATCATTTTAACCCTTTCTTCCTGCTCCCTCGGACATACATCAAGCCCGACTACCACGGCATCTGCCGAATCGAGGTTCTCGAAAACTTTTTCTTCCGTCCGGACACATATACAATTGAACCCGGATCCGAAAGACTCCTTTATTATGTCTACAAGGAATTGCTTGTCCTCACCAATCAATATGGTTGGTTTTCTGCTCATTTACTTCTCCTCCTCCATGATTTGCTGAATCTGACTTGCAATGCAGGCATAGAGACGTTTTGCATTGATTGGCTTTGTCAGATAGTCATTTGCCCCGATGGAAAGAGCTTTCTGAACTTCCTCTGACTCGCTGACTGCTGAAACCATGATGATTCTTGTCTTATCCAATTTCTTGTTCTCCCTGACTGAAGAAAGGAATGAAAAACCGTCAATCCCCGGCATCATTACATCCAGGAGTATTATATCCGGCTGGTCGGCCTTTACACTGTCGAGCGCCAACTGGCTGTTGTTGTATTGCTGAAGTGACTTAAAACCTGCAGGTTCAAGAAGTTTTCCCAACAGCTTCGTGTTGATGGGAATGTCGTCCACGATTATAAGGGAAATGTTGCTGCAGTCAATATTGTTGAGAGCTCCAAGGTCCATAGTTGTTGTGTTAATAGGGTTACACAAGTTATAAATTACACAAATTATAAATAAGAAAACAAAGATAATACAATAATTTATAACAGCCCCTTTTTTTGAATAAAATATACCGCTTTTCTTTTTTTGAGATTTATTTCTACATTTGCTCAGAAAAATTACAACTGGATTGATGGCGCGACCGCATTCAGAATACATCGGTTTGGCGAGCATGCTGTTTCTGGTATGCTCCGTGATTTTTGCGGCTTCATGCACCGGAGGCTCCGGTAATGGGACCATTGAAGCCGACGTGCTTCTCTACTGGCCTACCAATGCGGATGATCCTGTCTATGAACAATGGTCGCGAAAAGCCCGCAAGGAACTCCGGCGCCAGGGAATCAGGGGGGATGTCCAGGTCTTTTTTGCAGATTATCAGGACAAGTCGGACCCAAGGCAGAGGGAAGAATTCATCAGTAATATCGGGAATCTGGAGCATAGAGGATGCATGCCGGACCTGATTCTATCCTACGGCGATGTCTGCGGATGGATATTGTCCACAATCGGAGAAACTCCGGTTTCAGAAATTCCGCTTGTATGCTACGGGCTCAGGCACAATGAACGCCTTACATTCCAGGAAACGCTTCTCAAGGAGCACTATTCCGGAGGCCGGACCTCCATGGTCAAAATAACAGACGGAATCCACCTGAAGGAAAATCTGAATTTTGCAGACTCGATCATCACCAACATATTCGATGAATTTGCCCTGCCGGAGTACTATCTCCTGACCCCCAACCGTCTGGTAACCTTGCTTGACGTGAAGGCCTACTGGGAAGACAGGATACTCTACAATGAACTCAGCTCTCAGATGGAGCTTCTGGATTCGGCCCGTTTCTTCAACAATCTTGACGGGAAGACAAAAGAGGGACAGCTCAGGATGATGGCAAACCATAAGGACAAGATGGTGTTCTCCTGCCGTTCAATTCTTGCTCCTACATGGAACGTAAACCTCAACATGAACCATGTTCCGACGGCATGGGTATTCTATCCGCAGAAATCTCCCAACTTCTTCATTCAGTCCAAGCATGACCGGATTTCCCGGGAACTGGTGGATGGACCGAGTTTCATGCCATATTTTACCATGGTCCCTGAAGATTTTCTCATGAATGAAAAATGCATCGGAGGCTATTTCTGCACTTTTGAAGACCAGATCAGGGATGCCGTGGAGGCGGGTGTGAGGCTGCTTAAGGGGGAAAGTCCGGACCGGACTGAAGTTCTCCGGCATAAGGCCGGATTCAATCTCAACTGGGATGTCGTCCGTCCATATCATCTGGACTATGGAACCATTCCGGATTTTATAAATGTCTATAATGCCGGGTTGAAAGACCGCAGGCCTGAACTTTACGCAATCGTTCGTGCCCTTTTATGGCTTATTGCCTTCATTATCATTTTTTTAAGCACGTTAATAATCATAAATTTGTCAGGAAAAGCGAAGAGGAATGCCGCCCAGATGCGCAGGTATGCCAACTATGCCCTTATCAACCATCGCGTTCTCAGGCAGGTGATGGACATCATCGATTTCAGAACATGGGAGGACAATTCCACGGGCATAAAGAGTCTCAGCCGCATTCAGGCATCGGATTTTTTCATGGGCAAACTCAGAGAGTTCACAGCAATTGACCGGGAGGGAAGACATTCCATGGAGGTATTCTGTTCCATTGACGGAAAAATGCCGCATTGGTATGAAATAAGGATGACGGTCACTCCGGGAGTAGGGGATTATGTCGGACGGAGGGGGCTTGTCCTGAAAATTGACGATGAAAAGCAGCTGGAGGCCAAGGAGGCCCAGACCAACCGCATAGTCAATTCACTCAGGGCAAGGGAGGGTTTCATTGCTGCCATGAACCATGAAATCAGAACTCCTCTGAACTCGATTTCCGGATATACCCAGATTCTGTCAATGTCCGGGACGGACCTTTCTGACAGTGAACTTGCTGAATATGCAGGTGCCATAGACCAGAATGTGTTCTTGCTCAGGCACAATGTCACCAACATCCTGACCGTGAACAGGATAATGAGCATACCGATAACTCCGCGAATCGGAATTGTCACTTTTGATACCATGCTTGACATATATCAGCGTCATGCAAATCTTGATATTACAGCAGGCATCCGGCGCCGGATTGTACTGGATGGAAGTGCACGGATCATCATTGTGAAAGCCGATGCCATGCTCCTTGCCGAGGTTCTGAGAAATCTGATTGTGAATGCCGCCAGATACTCCGACGAATCTTCTGAAATTGTCCTGTCATGGCGACCTGTCCGGGAGGAGGGCTTCTCTGGAGAAATCTGTGTCAGTGACAGTGGAATAGGCATTCCGCAACAATATCATGAACTTATCTTCGAGCGTTTCTTCAAGGTGAACAGTTTCGCCTCGGGCTGCGGTCTCGGATTGTATATATGCAAGACATTCGTTGAACTTATGGGCGGAAAGATCTCTGTGGAAAGTACAGAGGGCAAGGGGTCCGTTTTCAAAATCAAGCTGCCATGAAAAAATCAAGATTCATGACTCTCTTCCTCATGCTGCTCCTGCTCATTACTTCATGCAGGAAACCTTCGGAGCAGAAACAGATTGTGTTCCTTTTTCCGCATCCGTTACTCGGGCAGACATGGCATAGTTTCTTGGATGCGGCTCAGAGGGAGTTTTCCGATACGACCCGCTACAAACTGCATTTCTACCAGACCGCAGGCGTGTCCATCCCTTTCTTTGAAAAACCCGTGTACGAGCCGGATGTTACCAGATTTCTGCGAAATGCGCTGATAAGGATACGCAATCACAAGGTAAAACCGGACCTTCTTGTCCTTTATGGGGATTATATCTGCCATAATTCCGCCTTGGTTGATGATCCTATGTTCAAGGAAACTCCTATACTTTGCCTGGGAGTGACTCATCCTGAATATCGGGGCATCCTTTCCGGAATGCCGAATGTGGTTGTCGCGGAGTCTGAGCCTGCCGTCAGGGAAAACCTGGATTTCATCCGGGAGCTGGGTTTCCCTCACTATGTGGTAACCGTAATGGACAGTACTTACGTGGATGACCACATCAGGGAACACATAATCCGGCAGATGGGGGATGACACCCTGAGATACAGGCCTAATTTGTTTCTTGAACAGGAAGACAGGATCCGGAGCCTGGCAAACCGTCAGCCGCAGACCACGCTTTTTCCTGTGAGCACGATGCATCCGGAAAACAGAAACTGGCATACCGCCCATACCGGAAGATTCAGTCTCTCCTCCGCACTTTCAACAGACCGGCAGAATACATCATATCTTAACCTGAAGGACGACCCATATGCCGGTGCTGCCATGAACTACAATATCGGCCATTTCTTCACCATGACACCGGAGCATTTCAACTTGCCGATGATAAATGCGATGAATATGTGCCTCGGAGGGTATCTGACACCTTTCCCTTCCATGTTCAGACAAATCCGTCATACGGTTGACAGACTTCTTTCCGGTGAGGATTCCGGTGATGTTCCGTGGATAAAACTGGAGAAAGACTATTGGCTGGACTGGAGGGTGGCAAAGAAGATTCATCCTTATGCAAGTGATTTCCCGAAAGGAATCCGCTTTGTCAATATTTCATGGATGGAACGTTCGAGATTGAATACGTGGTCCATGTATGTGCTGTCATTTCTGGCAATTCTGGCCATTGTCGTGTTTGCATTCATAGTCCCTTTGTCAATGGCCATCAGTCAGCGGATTCAGAGAAAAAGGCTTGTCGAAAGGGCAAAAGAGGCAGAAAAGTCGAAGGCTCAGGTGGCGGATATCCTGTCTGAACTGAATGTCTATCTGTGGCGTATGTTGCCGGACCTTACTCTCCGGTTTTCATCTTCTTTCTACAGGGATTTCAATATACCTGAAGGGGACCTTGACGTCGAGCATCTTCTGTCCTTTGTCAGGGAACCGGGCCGCAGCGACATCCGGGACCTTCTTTTCAAGGAAGGCTTTAAAGGTGACCGTGATGTTCAAGCCTTGCTGGATTTGCCGGGGAATACTGAGCCAAGGGCCATTCTAATACATACAATAAGCATAGATCCCAAATTGTACGAAGGCAGCTCCGAGGTTGCTCTTAAGGCCGGTATCATGCATTTCAATGACAAGGCGTACAAACGCAATCAGGAATTGCGCCAGGCCTACAGGCGCAGCGAGGAAGTTGCGGAGAAAGAAAGGTTCCTCATGTCCATGAGTACGGACTTTCAGGCTCCGATGGACAAGGTCATTGTCTATGCCCAGATTCTGTCGAACCAGTTCAGACATCTGAATGAAGAACAGAAGGAAAGTTACGGACGGGAGGTTGAGGTCGACTGCGAGCATCTCATAAGGCTTCTTGATGACGTCATGGGCTCTGCGAAAGGCGGTAAGGATGATCATCGTCAACTGGAAAGGATAAGGGTTGCCGATCTGATGGAAGAGGTATATTCCAACAGTTCGATTGCGGCTCCTGACGTCAACTCATTTGAGTTCAGACGCGGCCCGGCTTCCGTGGAAATTCTGACCAGCGGCCCGGACTTCGTACAGGTCATGGATGCCCTTGTCAGTGATGCCCTTGCTGCATCTGACGGACATGTGGCAATCGGATGGAGGTACGACCCCGGAAGTGCCGGCCGCGAGGTTGTCATTTTCATTG
>SAMEA3663036__coassemble_684_pt1 | contig 14648 bp, 9 predicted proteins | sample SAMEA3663036__metabat2_high_PE_029 | metagenome-assembled genome bin SAMEA3663036 (sample SAMEA3663036) | pig gut metagenome | biome: pig gut; feature: pig-associated habitat; material: faeces | place: France | collected 2012 | reverse complement strand
GGTACACGGTTGTCGAAGACAAACCGTGACCGGATGCAAATTTCTCAAAATCAGTCATTTGTGAGACTATTTAAGCTCGCGGAAATCAGCGACTGAAATATTCTTGCTCTCAAGTGTTACGACTTCGCGTACTGCTGCAATGGTCTTCTCATTCTCAACCTGGTCGTAGATACGACGGCTCTGGTCTTCCTGAGCAAGGATGTTCTTGGCGAATGCCTCAAGCTGCTCGTCAGGAACATTGTTCATTCCGTACATTGCGAACTGGTATGCGGCAAATCCCTTAGCGCTTGCAAGGATGTCTGATTCCTCAATCTTCACGCCGTATTTCTGCATGAGGTATGAGCGGATCATCTGCCACTTGTAGTCAACGATGAACAGAGCCCAGTCCTTCTCAATATCCTCCATGGTGAACTTGCCCTCGTTGATGACGAAAATCCATCTCTTGAGGAATTTCTCGGGAACGTTCAGGCCTGCCTTTGCAAGGATGTAATCCTTTGCGTCCTTTGAGAAACGCCAGTCTGCCTCGTGAGCATACTCTGCAGCAAGTCTCTCAGCCACCTTGGCATCGAACTCCTCCTCGCTCTTGACAACGCCCTCTCCGAAGACCTTGTCGAAAGTATCCTGATTTACAGGTGCATTCACGAATGTCTTGACATTCTTCACAGTCATCTTGTACATAGGATCCAGAGTAGCAAGCTCTTCCTTGTTCACCTTGAGCATTGAAGCGCGGTCAGTCTCGTTCTCGAATGCCTCATTGACATTCACGTCGATGCTGTCTCCAACCTTCAGGCCTACGAATGATGGTTTGACAGCTGCACTGATGCTGCGGAGTGCCACATAAGCACCCTCTACCCTTGTTTCGCCCTGCTCGAAATCAACGATAATGAAATCATCTTCCTTTGCAGCCTCGCCCTCTTCAAGTGAGCCGTACTGCTTGAGAAGGTTCTCCTTCATCTCCTTCTTAGCCTCGTCTGACACCTCGATATTGTAGAGGACAATCTTGTCATCCTTTGAAAGTTCAAGATTGATTTCAGGGGTCTGGGCAAGGTCGAATTTGAAAGTGAAATCATTTCCGTCAACCCACTCTGTCTTAGGCTGGTCCTCAGCCGGAAGAGGCTCGCCCACGATGCTGAGCTTGTTCTCATTGATGAAATCGTTGAGTGAAGAAGATATCACATCATTGACAGCGTCAACAAGTGCCGAAGGGCCATACATCTTCTCAACAAGGGACATAGGTACCATTCCTTTACGGAAACCCTTGATTTCAGCATGTTTGCGGTGCTCTTTGAGCTTTGCTACTTTTTTGTCTGCATAGTCCTCTTTCGTAATTGAAAGAGTAAGTTCGAGATTGAGATCGTCGATTCTGTTCTGTTCTATTTTCATGATATATATAAATTAATTCATTTTAGAGAAACGACCGCCTCCTGACGGTCAGTCAAATAAGCCTGCAAAAATAATAAATTTCGCGGACAAATCAAAACCGGAATCAGCCTCTTTGATTAGGCACTGCCATTCTTTTCGGATAGTCGATCCTTGAGTGGTACATCTGCTGGAGATAGGACTTTATCTCTGCTCTCATGATATTGACTTCACGGACGGTGATGTCCGCCTCCGAGAACTGATGTTCGTCATCCTTGATCTTTATTATCCTGTCAACCAGAGCAGAAATGCTCTCGGCAGAATAGTCCTTCAGCGAACGGGAAGCAGCCTCAACGGCATCACAGATCATCATGATTACCTGTTCCTTGGTGTAAGGACGCTTGCCGTTGTAGCAGAAGTCGGCGATATCGTCAGGATTTCCGCCCTCATTGACATATTTGGTGTAAAAATACCCGGTGCACGATGTTCCATGATGGGTAAGTATGAATTCCTTGAGCTCATCGGGAAGGGAGTATTTCTCGGCAAGGGCAATTCCGTCGGAGACATGGCGGATGATGTCCTGGGCACTCTCCTTTGCAGAAAGATTTGCATGGTACTTCACCAGCGGGTTCTCATTTTCGGTGAAACACTGGGGATTGGCAATCTTTCCGATATCATGATACAGGGCACCTGCCCTGACAAGAGGCACATTGGCATCAATGGCACGGGCAGCTGCATCTGCAAGGTTCATCACCTGAAGAGAATGCTGGAAAGTACCCGGAGCCTTATCTGCAAGCAGGCGGAGCAGAGGGTTGGACGTATCGCTGAGTTCCACAAGCTTCGAATTGGACACAAGGCGGAATATCTTCTCGAAAAGATAAATCAGAGGATAGCCGGCAACAGTCATCAGGGCTCCGAGTGCCATGTACAGAATCTGGTAGTAATCATTGAAATCCTCGAGTCCTCCTGAAGCCATCTTGAATGCCAGCCAGACCAGCACCATGACAATATAGACGATGAGAGCTGTCACAAACTGCAGCCAGCCCTTGTTGAAGAAACCGAAAACAAGCATTCCGATGATTCCGGCAACGAGATAAATCACATACAGTTCCACACCGTTCGGGGCAAAAAGCAAAATCGGCAGCAGCGAAATGATATAGACCGTATATACCACCCTCTTCTTGAAGAACGCAAGCAGGAAAAGGGCGGCAAGGGTGAACGGAATCATGTAGAACATCTGCGGATTATGCATGGCAATGAGCGATGCGCCAATCGCAGAAATGCTGAAAATCATCAGCAGGTAGAGATATTTGTTGTACTGGTCGAAAATTTTCTCGTTGCAGTACAGGATGCTGAGGAAGAGGACAATAACAAGGGCAAAGGCCAGGATTGCATTCCCGGTCCAGAGCAGGGCCAAAGGCCCGTTGTAGCCTATGCTAATGTCATATTCAGCCTTGTATGAATTCAGGAGCTGCTCGATTTCAGCCGTGATGATTTCCCCCTGGGAAACTATGACGCTTCCAGCCCTGACTACACCCTTGGTCGGAGACACATAATCCGTATTCTGTTCATGGACGAGCTCCGTTGTCTGCTTGTCATATATAAGATTAGGGACAAGGACAGCATTCAGATCGAAGACTTCATATAGAGAGTCTGCATTGACTGCGGGATATTCCGAAAGAATGGATTCTCTTATCTTCTGGCCTGCAGTTTCCGTCGTGAATATCTCCGTGCATGGCACCTTCTCCGCCCTCAGCGATTTCTGCACATAGATTATGCTGTTGTCCGAAAGTGTCGAGATATTACTGAGATCTGAAACGAGTCCCTTGGAATATATTGTCCCCAGCGCAGATGAAACCGATGTCCTGACAAATGCCAAAGAGTCAAAGTCAATACCTGCCAGGACCTCTTCCGACACTGACTCCGCCTTGGGATCAAGCCTGTAATATGGTATCACAGACGATGCGACAGCCTCTTTTTCTGCATAGAACTCAGACTCCGTCTTGAGAATCGGAAAGTCAAACTGGGCTACAAGTGTCTCGTACATCCAGGGAGAACCCTTCTTGTAGTCAAAATTGAACTTCGGATTTCTCGGCATCAGAAATGTCAGCAGGACAAAAAGGCAGATCAGAGGGACATAGACCCTGAACCTGCGTGGGAATTTCATCTTCTCCATAATGTACAATCCTATGGGTGATAATTCATTGGTGAAAAAGCATAGCAGTCAGATATATATGCATCTATCATATTGTCGCCCAGCAATTCCACAAAGCGTCGGGTGACCTTCAACGTATCCGACTTCCCGCTTATGGAAACGACAATCTCTCCGCGGTAAGTTACCACTGAAAGGGCGAAAGCCTGGTTGCCCGAAGGAATTACAGGATAGAAATCAGTCACAAGACGCTGCATGGAATCCGGAAGGATAATATTTCCGACTCGGCAGACACTATATGTGGAATGGGAAGCCATCTGCTCATGCATCATGGAAACCCTCTCCTTCTTCATTTCAAGTGTTTCCGGACAATCAACGGCTTTCTCAGCCAGTTCAGCCGTACGTTCCGCACTGTAGGCCAGAGCATCATTCTTGAGCTGAGCTTCAAGAAGTTTCTTCTGGCTCATCAAAACGGTATTGTACGGATATTCAGTGAGTTTGCGGTTGTATGCAAGGTAAACCGGAGTGCAGAAAGGCCTGAGAGAAGCCGCCGGGAAATAGGGTCTGAGATTGACCATAATCGACGCAACCACATATTTACCCTGCCCTTCAGCGACATCATCCATTTCAGACACAGCATGAGAAAAGACAGGAGCAAGATAGGTCACGGGCGTGCGCGAAATCTGCTCAAAACCTGCACGCAGCTTTGTCAGAGGAATCCTGACCGTAATGACGGTTTCATCCATACCTGATTTCTGCGGCAGACGCAGGGCATCTGCATCCATGTACCATACCGGACGGGAAGCCGTAATATCGGAAAGTTTTTCCATCGGCTCGTCTCCCTCTGCCGGGAAATAGGTACCGCTCATCAGTTTCACGGTGCCATCATTCTCGACCGGATATCCGGAAAGCTCAAGGTATCTGAACAGCACGGACTTGGCAAATGTCATCATTCCGTATTCATCGGCAATCGACTTGTGAAAGTCGAAATAAACCGTCTTGTGCAGATAAGACACCTTGAAAAGATATCCTCCGAGACGACTGTCACCGAAACATTCCGGCTGGTCGGGGTCGTCCGCACGGAAAACGGCAATTTTTCCCGAAGCCGGCTCAAATCCATATTCACTTCCCGACACCGATGCGCTTACCGCAAGCTGAGGGAAACGGACAACGGCCTCAGATAGAGCCTGATACAATATATTCTCCTGCAAATGCACAGTCAGTGCCGCCACTATACGTGACGACACTGAAACTGCAGCGGAATCGCTGTAAAGATATGGCCGTCCGAAAATGGACGGTTCAAAAAACATGTTTTCCAATGTTTTCCGTTTCGAAATTCGGGTTACTTAATCGCCATGTCCACGATTTCTCCGTCTGGAGCATCGTAAACTCCGGCATCCAATTTCTCGCGTACCTCCGTGAAAGCCTTCAATGTGTACTGGACATCCTCCATGGAGTGAGCGGCTGTTGAGATGATACGGAATATGATCATTCCCTTAGGGATGACAGGATATACCACGATTGAGCAGAAGATTCCATAATTTTCACGAAGGTCAACTGCAATCTTGGAAGCCTGGCCCACACCGCCTTTAATCTGGACAGGAGTAACACATGCCTCCGCAGGGCCTATTTCAAAGCCGAGGTTGCGGAAACCGTCCTGAAGGGCACGGGTGATGTCGAAAAGTTTCTTGCGCAGACGGTCACCTTCCTCGCTGCGGATGATTTCAAGCCTCTTGAGACCGCCTTCCACAAAAGCCATAGGAAGTGATTTTGCATATATCTGTGACCTCATGTTGAAGCGCAGATAGTTGATGATGGAACGGGGACCCGCAACGAAGCCTCCGATTGATGCCATTGACTTGGCGTATGCGCCGATATAGAGGTCGATGTCATCCATCACGCCGAAATGCTCTGAAGTACCCCTTCCTGTAGGACCCATGTTACCGAATCCGTGAGCATCATCGATGAGGATGCGGAAGTTATATTTCTTCTTGAGTTCAACAATCTTGTCAAGGAAACCGAGTGCTCCGGTCATTCCATACACACCCTCGGTGATGAGGAGGATTCCGCCGCCGGTCTCCTCGCAGAGCTTGGTCGCCCTCTGAAGAGTTTTCTCGCAGCTTTCATAATCGTTGTGACGGTAGGTCATACGTTTTCCCATGTGCAGACGGGCACCGTCGATAAGGCATGCGTGAGCCTCTGAGTCATAGACGATTACATCATGACGGTCCATCAGGGCATCAATGACTGAAAGGATTCCCTGGTAGCCGAAGTTGAAAAGGAAAGCGTCTTCCTTGCGCTCGAAGTCTGCAAGCTCCCTTTCGAATTTTTCATGAAGGCTGGTGTGGCCGGTCATCATACGGCTTCCCATCGGATAGGCAAGGCCCCATTTTGCAGCAGCTTCCGCATCGGTCTTGCGGACTTCCGGATGGTTTGCAAGTCCGAGATAATTGTTCAGGCTCCAGCAGAGGACATCCCTTCCCTGGAATTTCATGTGAGGGCCAAGTTCACCCTCCAGTTTCGGATACATGAAGTAACCGAATGCCTTGGATGCATATTGTCCAAGAGGACCCATGGAATTTTTTTGAATTCTCTCAAAGATATCAGTCATAACTGTATGGTTTAGTTTAATTTAGTCTTATCATTGATAATCTGTCATTTCGACAAAGCGAAGCGAATGGAGAAATCTACGCATCAATATTAGCATAATGAGCATTCTGTTCGATGAACTCACGGCGAGGCGGCACATCGTCACCCATAAGCATTGAGAATGTACGCTCAGCCTCGGCTGCGTTGTCAATCGTAATCTGACGAAGCACGCGCTTTGCCGGGTCCATGGTAGTGGATGAAAGCTGCTCGGCACTCATCTCACCAAGACCTTTGTAACGCTGAACGGTAACGCCCTGCTCGGAACCCTTTCCAAGGGTAAGAGTAGCCTCCTTGCGCTGAGCCTCGGTCCAGCAGTATATCTCCTCCTTGCCTTTCTTGACGAGATAGAGAGGCGGAGTTGCCAGATAGACATATCCGTTCTTGATCAGGTCAATCATATAGCGGAAGAAGAAGGTAAGGATAAGAGTTGCGATATGGCTTCCATCGACATCGGCATCGGTCATGATAATAACCTTATGGTAACGCAACTTGCTAAGATTCAACGCCTTGCTATCTTCTTCAGTACCTACGGTAACACCGAGGGCAGTGTAGATATTGCGGATTTCCTCGCTGTCGAAAACCCTGTGTTCCATCGCCTTCTCCACATTGAGAATCTTACCCCTGAGCGGAAGGATTGCCTGGGTCATACGGTCACGTCCCTGCTTTGCAGTACCGCCTGCGGAATCTCCCTCGACGAGGAAGAGTTCGCATTTCTCAGGATCCCTCTCAGAGCAGTCGGCAAGCTTGCCCGGCATTCCGGCTCCGGACATCACGGTCTTTCTCTGGACCATTTCGCGGGCCTTGCGGGCTGCATGACGGGCAGTTGCTGCAAGAATCACCTTTTCGACAATCATCTTGGCCTCACGAGGGTTTTCCTCAAGGTAGGCCTCGAGCGCAGCGGCAGTTGCCTGTGACACGGCGGAAACAACCTCTCCGTTTCCGAGCTTGGTCTTGGTCTGTCCCTCGAACTGAGGCTCGGCAACCTTTACCGATACGACAGCCGTCAGGCCTTCGCGGAAGTCATCTGCAGCAAGGTCGAATTTGAGCTTTGCAAGCATTCCGTTCTTGTCTGCATAATTTTTCAAGGTCCTGGTCAGACCCATCTTGAAGCCCTGAAGGTGAGTACCGCCTTCTATTGTGTTGATATTGTTTACGTAAGAGTAAATCTTCTCAGTGTATCCGGTATTGTACTGGAGAGCGATTTCAATCGGAATGATCTTGTCCGTCTCAAGACAGATTGGAGATTCTATGAGCTTCTCCGCTCCGGCATCAAGGTATTCCACAAACTCCTTCAGACCATCTTTTGAATAGAAGACTTCGCCCTTATAGTGCTGTGTTTCAAGCTCATTCCCGTTCTCATCCAGGTCCGGAACCATTGTCCTCATATCGGTCAGGGAGAGGCTTATGCCTTTGTTCAGATATGCAAGTTCACGAAGACGGGCTGCGAGAGTGTCATATTTATACACCGTCGTCGTCTGGAATATTTCCGGATCAGGGTGGAAGGTCACGATTGTACCGGTATCCTCAGCCTCGCCTACGACTGCGACAGGTTTGAAAGGCTTTCCTTTTGAATATTCCTGGACGAAAATCTTTCCTTCGCGATGAATCTCAGCCTTGAGATAGTCTGAAAGGGCATTCACGCAGGACACACCCACTCCGTGCAGACCTCCGGACACCTTGTAGCTGTCCTTGCTGAACTTTCCTCCGGCATGAAGGACTGTGAGAACGACCTCAAGGGCGGAGCGGTGCTCCTTCTCATGCATTCCTGTAGGAATACCACGTCCGTTATCCTTTACTGTAATCGAATTGTCTTCGTTTATATAAACCTCTATGTGTGTACAGTAGCCTGCAAGAGCCTCATCTATACTGTTGTCAACCACCTCATACACAAGATGATGGAGACCTCTTTCACCGATGTCTCCGATGTACATCGAAGGTCTCTTTCTCACGGCTTCAAGTCCTTCAAGGACCTGGATACTGTTCGCGGAGTACTGCTCCGCATTGGTATTGTTTACTATATCTTCGCTCATATCTTTTGTTTTCGCAAATATGTAGTGTCCTGTAAAAATAAAACGGACAAATTTAGCAATTTTCTTAGAAATTCAAGCAAATACCGGCGGTAAAATTGATGCCTCCTTCTGCGAAGAGAGGGCTGCGCTGGATTGTCATATTGAGCAGGTTGCCGCCTCTTGCCCAGAGGGAAATGCGCCTGTTGAAAGCATATTCGAAATTGATTCCGAGATCCGCATAGCCCGGAATTTTTGCCTCGGCCTCAGAAATGACACCATCGGACAAAACTTCAATCATGCCCTTCATGGACGTTGCCCAGCGCACATCTGCACCGACGAAAATCCTGCGGTTCCAATTATATGTCAAAGATGCATTTCCCTCAAATTCAGCCGGTTCGAACAGGCCCACAGGCTCTGTGACAAACCTTGTGAGGTCATATACAGCCTCAACTTCCAATTCAAAAGGGTCTGTCCTGAGAGCACATTCAACTATGGTCTGGAAACGGTTGTATGAAGCATAGCCAAGAATCGGTCTGTATTTCCCCCCGTCAAGGGCCACACCATCCATCAAGGCATTGTATACATAGCCGTAACGGGCCCTGACATCATAGCTGAACCTCGAGCCGATACGGCCTTCAAGGCCGACGGCAGCGGAAACACGTTCAATCGTGTTGTCGAAAATCGGGCTCTTTACCGTGCCGAAACCGGCATCGGCATGACGGTTGCGTTCAAGGACTGAAGCAAGGGTATTCATCCTCTCCCCTCCGCCGACCTTAGCATAGACCTTCATTGCATCAGGAATTGCAGCGACCGAAATCTTCACGTCAGGATAGACAAACTGTCCCTTCGTGCTGTACAGAGCCTGACCTCCCTTTGCAAAAGACGGCAAAATGAGTCCCAGACGCACTCCGACGTCAAAATTCCAGCGTCCGTGGGCAATGGCATAGTGAGGAACGAAATGAATGCCAGCGGCATATGTCGATACAGGAGATGCCATGGATACAAAATCAGCTCCGACATCGAAAAGCAGGCTTCCCCTGCTGCCGAACACCTGTCCAAGAACGGCATTGAAAGAAACCACATGCTCATGCAACCTGTTCCGAGTGTCATTCAAATACTTGTCCGCGCCGAAACGATAGTCAGCCCTGATGTCATAGAGGAAATAATGCTCCTCTTCCGATTTTGAAGAAAGGGCAAGGCTGACATCCACTCCGTCATAAGAGCGTCCCGAGCGGAACATATTTTTCTGATGTATGCCATAATAGGCAGCATTCATGTCGAAACGTCCTCTGTACCAGTCATATCTGAGAGTTGTTCCGGCATTTGTGGCCAGGTCATATCCGAATGTCTTATCCGTCTTGTTCCATGTAAGTTTCTCTGATGAAGGAGAATAAAATATATTACGGTATTTCCCGACATAGGATTTATGGTTTGCCCATACATCAAGATGGAAGCGGTCCTTTGAAACTGCGGCCCATGACAAATCCAGATAAGGATGGAGCTCATATCCGGCACCAACCCTCATATGGAACTTGCGTTGACTGTCACGCCCTGTCAGCGGGGACATCAGCATTTTATATGGATTGAATTCATAGGCACCCTTGTACGGATTGTTGAAAACAGAATAATCGAAATCCAGATCAAACCTTGTAACGGAATCCGGAACGGACATTTCCAGAGAAGGTTTATGGGCTTCAAGAAGTTTGCCTTCGTATGTCCTCCTGACCTCAACGGTAGGATCGAGGTTCTGGGCTCCGAGAGCAGCACAAGTCAAAAGCGCTGCGATTGATATATATAACCTATTCATAATCAAACATTAATTATTCTGTTTTTCCTGGATGAGCGTCTCCAGTTTGCGCAGCCTCATCTGAACATTGTCAAGAACGTCATCCGATGGTCCCTCAGCCTGGTAGCCGTCACGCACACTTTCAAACGTAGCCTTGGCCTGGCGAAGTTCACCCCTTTCGACGAATGAATCTCCGAGCACGATAAAACTCTTTGCAAGCCAGTAGGTCTGCGTAGTACCCGCATCCGAGAGAGCATATACCCTGGATTCGACATCCTCGAACCTTCCGCTGTCATAGCAGTCCAGAATGAGAAGATATGCAGACTCGGCGCCATAGGCGGTTTTGACATCAGTCGACAAAGTCTCGAGAATCTTCAAAGCCTCTTCCCTGCGGCTGGATGCCAGATATGACTTGGCCTTGATATACATGGCCTCCTGTCTGAGGAAATCGTCAGAGCGGGAATCACTGATTATCCTGTCCGCATTCTTGACGGCTTCATTGATGTTGCGAGACCTGAAAGCCGACCTCATCATTCCTTTTTCCGCCTCGAAGATATTGTTTTCAAGTTTGGCTGCGCCATAAAGGGACATATATCCTCCCAAAGCATCTTCCCAACGTTCAAGTTTGTAGGAAATGTTGGCAAAATTCAGCATTGAAAGTTCCACGAACGAGCCTTCTCCGGACTCTATGACCTTTTTATAAAAGTCGCAGGCCTGCTCGCTCTTGCCAAGTGCCTTATATGACTCTGCCATATAGAAATCTGCCTTGTACCCGTATTTTCCGCCAGGATACCTGTCGTTGTAATTTGAAAGGGACACAAGCGCCTTCTGGTAGTTCTCCGAAAGGAAAATCTGCTCAGCAGCATTGAAAATCATGCTTTCCTTTTCATCGTCCGACTTTGATGCGCCTTTGCCTATGCTATCAATATATGCAAGGTACTCCTCCGGAGTGTTTCTTGTCTGGTATATTGATTCGATTGCAAGAAGGGCATCTTCGGCACAGCTGGAAAGCGGCATCTGCTCCACGACCGTCTTGTAATAACCGAGGGCTTCATTGTACTGCGACTGATTTCGTGCAATCGAGCCCATTTCTATATAAGCCTTTGCCACGAAAGTGCTGTCTTTCACAGAATCAGCTATTTTATTGAAGCACTTGAATGCATTTTCGTCATCCTCCTTTATTGCATAGGAACGGCCGAGTTCAAAGAGCGCCTCAGGGTAGAAATCGGCATCAGGGGATGCCTCAAGCACACTGGACAGGAGTTCTATCTTCTTGTCCAACCTGTGAAGCAGACCGTTGGCAAGGGCTGCCTGATAATATGGATATATGTCATTGACATTGAAATAGCTGTCAAGTACCTGGGAATATGTGGAAAGCGCACTCTGGTAGTCCTTTTCAATGAAATAGGAGTCTCCCATTCTCACCAAAGCATCCTTGCGGTATTGAACCTGCGGCTCTCCAAGGTAAATTGAGAACCATTTGACGGCACCTTCCCAATCAGCCTGGTTGTAACAGCACCAGGCCATGCTGTATGGAATAAGGCTTGACTCAGGCATTCCCCGAAGCGCGGAGACATTGTACAGGACATGAAGCAAGTCTGCCGCCTGGCTATATTGTTCGTTACGGAAATAAGACTCTGCAAGCCAGAACCTTGCAAGTTGGTTGAAGCGGCTGTTTTTGTCTGAATAATATACAGCTGCCTTCAGATATGCGATTGCCTTGCGGTAGGAACCGGAACTGATAAGCTGCTCTGCACGAAGGTAATTGGCCTTGATATAGTTGTCCCTCATGTTTTCATCCAGATCGTCAATCTTGTCATAAGCTGCAACCGCAGCTTCATAATCCCTGTTGTAAAGTGCTGCAACCGCGATATATGAATTGATTCTGTCACTCCTGTCCAAATCGGCATATTTCTCAAGATATGAGTTGAAAACCGAGATGTCCGAATTCAGGTCAAATGCGAGTTTTGCATAATTGAAGAATGCATCCTGGGTTATGGCTTCATCGAAATGTGCCTGGGAAGCATATCTGAAAGATTCAAGGGCCGCAACCTTGTTTTTGGTCTTGACATAGCTGTAACCCATCTGATAATTTGCAATCTGGCCGAGCGAGTCGGTTCTTTCTCCCATTCTGGTGTAGCAGTCGATTGCCCCCCGGTAATCCTCCAGGGCATAGAGCAGAGATCCGCTGTAGAACCAGTCGGAACGGGTTTTCGGTTTGCCGCCGGCCTCGGCATTGAGGTTATAGTACCTTTTGGCATTTATCACATCCCCGCTTATCAGGAAAGATTCCGATATGATTCTGGAAAGGTGCGGTTTCCTGTCCGAAGGAACGTTTTCATACATCGAGGGACCCTTTTCGATGACATAGGAATAGTCCTTGAGCATGAAATGGCAGTCCAGGATGTAATAATTGGATATTTCATGGAAACGCCCATCCTTTGCCGACTTTTCAAACCATGAAAGCGCCTGGCTGAAATCTCTGGAGATATAATAAAGGTAACCAATTGAATATCTGGAAGGTGCAGTATAGTCGGAGAATTCCAGGGCAACGACCTCATTGAAAAGGTCCATTGCTTTTTCGGTCATTTCAAGCTCCATGCAGCAATATGCCTTCTTGAAGAGATACTCCGCCCTCTCCTCCTTGAGCAGCTGCCTTGTTTTCAGGTCGTCAAGTATGGTCCATGCAGCCCTGTAATTGCCTTCGTCAAAAAGATTCAGGGCATGGGCATACCTTATCTGAGGAACCAGCACCGACTGAGGTTCTTCCTCAAGGAAACGTTCCATCCGCCACGAGTATCCAGGAACGTTCATCCGTATCTCGGACAGTACCGCAAAGCCTTCGACCTCCGCCTTCGGATATTTACGCTGTATGGAACTGAGTATTTTTTCGCTGCGGCTGAACATCGAAACTTCATGAAGCCTCATAGCCTGGCGGTAGTCATCCGCAAAAGAAGGGGCGGAGAATGCCAGAAGAAAAGCAAGAGACAGGAACAAATATCTTCGTGTCATTATAAGTACATTAACGTTTATGCAAAATAAATTACAAATTTAACGATTTTTCGTCTATATTTGTGTGTTTGTAACTTATTTTTTGAATATGGAAGATAAAACTCCCGTCATTTCATTTGAGAATGCCGACATTCTCGGTGGAGATGCTGTCGTGATATATGACCTGGACATGAAGGTCTATCCAGGTGACTTTGTTTATATTGTCGGAAAGGTCGGTACAGGAAAGACATCGATCATAAGGACGATAATAGCAGAATCTCCGCTTCGCAAAGGAGAAGGAATGGTTTGTGGTTTCAATCTCAAGAGTCTGAAAAACAAGGAGATACCATATCTGAGAAGAAAAATGGGGGTTGTATTCCAGGATTTCCAACTTCTCATGGACAGGAGCGTGGAGGATAACCTACGGTTCGTACTCAAGGCAACAGGATGGAAGAACGACAGGGAGATCTCCGACAGGATAGCCTATGTATTGAAGGCCGTAGGCATGGAACTGAAGGCTCACAAGATGCCATACCAGCTATCTGGAGGCGAGCAGCAGAGAATTGCAATCGCCAGGGCCCTTCTGAACGAGCCTGAGGTGATAATTGCCGACGAGCCTACGGGAAATCTCGACAACGAGACCGCTGACGGCATCATGCAGCTTCTGACGGGAATCAATAGGGATAAGGGCACGGCAATCGTGATGGTCACCCACAACAGGCAGATCTTCGACAAATATCCTGGAAAGGTTATGGTATGCAAGGACGAGAAGTGCACCCTCGAGGAAGACGAAGAGGCAATAGACCTTGACGCAACAATCTGAATTTATGTTTCTCATATCCAAAACTTAAATTCAGAAGAATAATGAGTTAAGTTTCGCATTTGGCGAAACCACCGAATTTTGAGACCTTTAGCGCGAAACTTGAGAAAATGATTGACAAACAGCTATTTGCGAACATAACAGACTGGTTTTCAAGGAATATGGAAGTGGCCGAGAGCGAGCTGAACTACGACTCCCCCTTCCATCTCCTGATTGCGGTCATCCTTTCCGCACAGTGCACGGACAAGCGGGTGAACATGCACACTCCGGCAATTTTCACCCGATTTCCAGAGCCGGCCGACCTGGCACAGGCATCCTTCGAGGAGGTTTATGAACTCATAAAATCCATTTCATTCCCTAACAACAAGGCAAGGCACCTCATAGGGATGGCCTCAAAGCTGGTATCGGATTTCGGCGGCACGGTCCCTTCCGAGCCTGAAGAGCTTGAAACGCTTCCGGGAGTGGGCAGAAAAACTGCAAATGTCATTGCATCAATAATTTACAACAAGCCAGTCATTGCCGTGGACACCCACGTCTTCAGAGTTTCGCACAGAATCGGGCTTTCGGACGGGGCAAATGTCGAAGCAGTTGAAAAGGACCTGACGGAAGGTTTCGCCCCTGAACTGAGACCGACGGCCCACCACTGGCTCATCCTTCACGGACGGTATGTCTGCACTGCACGCAAGCCCAAATGCGACTCATGCGGCCTGAGCCCGTGGTGCAGGGAATTCCGCAATGGAAGGAAATAATGGGAAAATTCACCAACCCTTTCAGATATACTCCGGAGCCATGTGTCGCAGATGCTGCAAGGCTCCTGATGGCACGCATCCATGCCTCTGATGAACTTTCGGATATCTTTTCCGAGGGAAAGATGCTGGGAGT
>SAMEA3663036__coassemble_677_pt1 | contig 14760 bp, 8 predicted proteins | sample SAMEA3663036__metabat2_high_PE_029 | metagenome-assembled genome bin SAMEA3663036 (sample SAMEA3663036) | pig gut metagenome | biome: pig gut; feature: pig-associated habitat; material: faeces | place: France | collected 2012 | reverse complement strand
GCCTTCGCGGAGAAATGACATTCACCCAGGGACTCTGGCAGAGCGCTCCAAGGACTTCAGACAAGTATTTTGATGTGTTCCCGAATGCCACGGTCACATACATGCCTTCACCGAAATACATATTCTCAGTGAATTATGCCTATCGTATCAGCCGCCCGAAATATTGGCAGCTTAATCCGTTCAAGAGCTATGTGAATGCTACTACCTATGTACATGGAAAGGTGGACCTGCAGCCTGAATATTCGCACAATGTAAGCCTCACGGCAATACTTTTCGGCAGGCTTTCCATCAGTGGCGGTTATGCCAAAACGTTGAATTTCAATGGAATGCAGGTTCCTAAATTCGACACTGAAACAGGAAGCATAGGCCTTGTATATGATAACTCCGGAACCCAGGACTTTACTTATGCCCAGGTGTCATTGTCGGAGATGCCGATTACCAAATGGTGGAACCTGACACTTTCTGCATCATATCGTTACAGCAGCTTCAAGGCCTATCCGGAACTTCAGACGGGACTCCAGAGCGGATATACCAACAAAGGCGGAATGTTCCTTGGCTATGCAGCCACTACCTTCTTCCTGCCGTTGAATTTCAAGACCGGGCTTTCCGGATATTACACCACTGGCCAGAATATCGGATTCTACAGGGCAGACAGATTGTGGACTGTGAATTTCTTCCTTAACAAGACCTTCCTCGACGGAAAACTCTCGCTCGACTTTGCCGTGGATGATATTTTCTCCAGCATGAACATGAATCTGAAAATATATGATCAGGGTCACCTTTCCTACGCCATCGACCAGATCAATTCCATGACCTCGTTCAAATTGGGCGTCAGCTGGAGATTCGGAAAATCTGCAAATGCTTCGAGGCGCAATGTCGGCAATCTCGACGAAAGCTCCCGAATGTAAAACATAAATATTGTCTGTTGCCAATCCGTACAAATTTATTATATTTGTGCGGATTGGCTCATTTTTGCCGTCATAACCGATATTCTTCAATTAATATGAAACGTATAATAACCATTCTTGCCGCACTGGCATTCTCGGCATCAGCCTTTGCACAAGTGCACATCACAACCCCGACCACCTCGCTGGTAATCAGCGCAGACAAGGGCAAGGACGCCAGGTATCTCTACTATGGCAAACGCCTGAGTGACAATGATTTGAACAATCTATCCTCTTCAGGAACATCAAAAATGAACATCTATCCGGCCTACGGCTTCAATTGCACGGATGAGTTCTGTCTGTCATTGACCCATGCCGATGGCAATATGTCCACGGTGTTGAAAGTTGAGGATGTCCAGACCTCTCAGGAGAGCAACTCAGTCGTGACGAGAATTGTTCTGAAGGATACGGTCTATCCGTTCTATGTAACAGTTTGCTACAGAGCATATCAGGATGTGGACATGATTGAGACCTGGACTGAGATTGAGAACAAGGAAAAGAAAGCAGTCATGCTTACCCGTTTCGACTCAGCCTGCCTTCCTCTCCGCGTCGGAGACACATGGGTGAGCCACCTGAATGGAAAGTGGGCCAATGAAGCAAGGCTGGTTGAGGAAAAACTTGAAAGGGGAATCCTCGTTATTCAGAACAAGGACGGTGTACGCAACGCCCAGACAGACCATTCCGAGGTCATGATTTCCCTCGACGGAAAAGCTCAGGAGAATGCCGGGCGCGTAATAGGAGCCGCTCTCTGCTACAGCGGGAACTACCAGCTCCGCTTCAATTCTCCGGCTTCCTCATATCATCAGTTCTTTGCCGGAATCTGCCCTGACAATTCCCACTACTATCTTGACCCGAAGGAGGTCTTCGTGACTCCTCAGCTAGCCCTTACCTTCTCGGACGAGGGCTTGAGCGGAGCCAGCCGCAACTTCCACCGCTGGGGCCGCAACTATAAGATGGCTCATGGAAATACAGAGCGTAAAATCCTGCTGAACAGCTGGGAAGGCGTCTATTTCGACATAAATGAAGCCGGAATGGGGCAGATGATGGATGACATCGCTTCCATGGGCGGAGAACTTTTCGTCATGGATGACGGCTGGTTCGGAGAGAAATATCCTCGACTCAATGACAAATCATCCTTGGGTGACTGGGGCGTAGACAAGAACAAACTCCCGGGCGGAGTTGCTGCCCTGGTAAGGATGGCAACGGAGAAAGGCATCCGTTTCGGAATCTGGATTGAACCGGAAATGACCAATACCGTCAGCGAACTCTATGAAAAACATCCCGACTGGATAATCAAGGCCCCTCAGCGTGACCCTGTTACAGGCAGGGGAGGCTCCCAGCTCGTTCTCGATATGTCCAATCCTCAGGTTCAGGACTTTGTATTCAAGGTTGTGGACGACATCATGAGCGAAAACCCTGGCATTGATTACATTAAATGGGATGCGAACATGTCAATCCAGAACCACGGATCACAGTATCTTCCGAAAGACCGCCAGAGCCATCTTTATATCGAATACCACCGCGGTTTTGCAAAGACATGTGACAGGATAAGAGCCAAATATCCTGATGTGACGATTCAGGCCTGTGCCTCAGGAGGCGGACGTGCCAACTGGGGAATCATGCCTTGGTTCGATGAATTCTGGGTAAGCGACAACACCGATGCCCTTCAGAGAATCTACATGCAGTGGGGAACATCCTATTTCTTCCCGGCTATTGCGATGGCTTCCCACATCAGTGCCGTACCTAACCATCAGACCAACCGCGTGACCTCCCTGAAATTCCGCATAGACGTTGCCATGAGCGGCCGTCTCGGCATGGAAATCCAGCCTAAGAACATGACTGACAGGGAGAAGGAAATATGCCGCAATGCAATCGCCGAATACAAGAAAATTCGTCCTGTTGTTCAGTTCGGCGACATCTACAGACTCGTGTCTCCTTATGAAGGCAAAAATATGGCCTCCCTCATGTATTGCACTCAGGACAAGAAACAGGCTGTTTTCTATTGGTGGAAGACAGAAACCATGCACGGGGAGCAGTTCCCGAGGGTGAGGATGGCCGGCCTTGACCCGGACAAGACCTACACTGTCCATGAACTCAACCGCATAGACAAGAATCCTCTGAAATTCGAAGGAAAGAGTTTCACAGGACGTTTCCTCATGGATAACGGCCTCGAAATTCCGTACACCAACAATGCGGACAACACCTTTGACTGGTCGAGCCGCGTGCTTCACCTTGTTGCAGAATAAAGCAACTTGAAGAAAATAACGACGTGACACCTTTATTGTCGGAAATATGCCAGGAACTGGATGCCGCCTCTCTTGAGTGGCGGCATCCGCATGTTGGTGAATGCCCTGTACAGACTGAACCATACGGATGCATAATGTGCCGCAGACGAACAGACGGCCTTATGATTCCCGTCGTTGCCGTAGAGATGGATCCTGACCTTGCCCGAAGCGGAATTGTTTCTTATCCGGAAAATTTCATGGCAGAAGGCTCCCTGGTCATCACAAGGGACAGGTGGGAGCGGCAAAGGGAAATGACGAGGGCCAGACTGCTGGCACATCTGGGCATCTTCCGGCAGATATATGCCCGGAATTGCGAAATCCGCAGAATCGACAAACCGACGGCTTCACATTTTCTGGAACGGTGTCACAGTTATGGCGATGCCACATGCAAATTTCGCTACGGCATGTTCCTGAAACGAAGCACTGGTGCTCATAACACCCGGTTTCTTGCCCCTGGAACCCTTGTCGCTGTGTCAACTTTTTCCGGTGCGCGCAGATGGCAGAAGGAAGACAAGGTCGTTGCATCTTATGAATGGACCAGATATGCCTCCTTGCCTGATGTCAGGATTTGCGGGGGAATGGGGAAGATGTTGCAATTTTTCATTGACGAACTTGCTCCTGACGATGTCATGAGCTATGCAGACCTTGAATGGTCGCAGGGAACGGTATATGAATCACTCGGTTTTGTCAGCGAGGGCTGTCGCGGTCCGGTTGATTTTGAAATTGACTGCTCCGATTGGACACGGCGTCCCCTGACGTCCAGAAAGACTTGCCAAGTCCCTGAGACAGGGGAAATTAAGAATCAGGAATCAGAAAAAATCAGCTACAGAAGCCCCGGGAGCATAAAATATCGCCTGAAACTAACGGAGTATTAATTCGGATTTTTGTGCGATTTTTTTGCATTGAAGGCATTGAAATCTTATCTTTGCAGCCCGTTAACAAAAGCTTACCCTAAACCTTAACAAATATGCGACTTGGCTTTGACAACGGAAAATATCTGAAGATTCAGTCTGAACAGATCAAAAAACGTATCTCACAGTTCGGTGATAAACTCTACCTCGAATTCGGAGGCAAACTCTTTGACGACAACCATGCAAGTCGGGTTCTCCCCGGTTTCCAGCCCGACAGCAAGCTCCAGATGCTCATGCAGTTGAGTGACTGTGCGGAAGTCGTGCAGGTTATCAGCGCTCTCGACATCGAGAAGAACAAAATGCGCGGCGACCTCGGTATCACCTATGACGAGGATGTACTGCGCCTTCGTGGCGAATTCGAGAAAGTAGGCCTCTATGTCGGTGCTGTCGTGATTACCCATTTCAACGGACAGGCAAGTGCGGCAGCCTATCGTGCCAGACTTGAGCGTCAGGGTATCAAGGTCTGCTACCATTACACTATCGAAGGCTATCCAAACAATGTGGCCCTGATTGACTCTGAAGAAGGTTTCGGAAAGAATGACTATGTGGAAACTTCCCGTCCTCTGGTAATCGTAACTGCCCCCGGTCCCGGAAGCGGAAAGATGGCAGTCTGCCTGAGCCAGCTCTACAATGAACACAAAAGGGGAGTGAAGGCCGGCTATGCAAAATTCGAGACTTTCCCTGTCTGGAATCTGCCGCTGAAACATCCTGTGAACATCGCTTATGAGGCAGCGACTGCCGACCTGAATGATGTGAACATGATTGATCCCTTCCATCTCGAGGCCTATAACAAGATTGCAGTCAACTACAATCGTGACATTGAGATTTTCCCTGTCCTGAATGCGCTTTTTGAAGGCATATATGGAGAGAATCCGTACAAATCCCCTACCGACATGGGTGTCAACATGATAGGATTCTGTATGAGTGACGAGGATGTTTGCTGCAATGCTGCCCGTGACGAAATCATACGCCGCTATTACAGAGCCCTGGACACCCTTGCTGAAAACGGAAGCAATGAGAATGAGGTGAATAAGATTGCCCTCATCATGCAGCAGGCAAAGCTCACTACAGCTTACAGACGTACTACTGTCGCAGCTCGTGAACGCAAGGAACTCTCGGGAGAGGCATCTTCGGCAATCGAACTTCAAGACGGAACAATCATTACCGCGAGCACAAGTTCGCTTCTTGGCCCGAGCGCAGCGCTGATTCTTAATGCCACCAAGCACCTTGCAGGCATCCCTCATGAAGTGAAGCTCATTCCTGAAGTAATGATTGAGCCTATTCAGCGGACCAAGGTGAACTTCCTCCACGGCCATAACCCGCGTCTGCACACAGACGAGGTCCTCGTTGCCCTTTCAATGTTGAGCATCAAAGACGAGAATTGCCGTCTGGCCCTTGAACAGCTCCCTAAACTGTGCGGCTGTCAGGTACATTCAACCGTCATGCTCAGCGAGGTGGACCGAAAGATTTTCCGCAAGCTCGGCGTCGGACTTACTTGCGACCCTGTCCTCAAAGACTGATTTTCGATTGACATTTCTCGATGTTTTTCTTATCTTTGCAAGGTTTGACCGGAAATTGCAGGGATAATAATGAATACCAGGTTTACAGACAGATTCATCAGAGTCCCTCTCAGACATTTGACAACAAAGGTGTCCGAGAGGGATATGATGTTGATATTGTCCCTTCTTGTGGGACTCGCCTGCGGCTTTGCCTCTGTTTTCCTCAAAGTTGCGGTGGAGTTCATCCATGAATCCCTGACCGGATGGTTCGATGGCGAAGACTACAATTTCCTCTTCCTCATCTATCCCGGAGTTGGTATGCTGCTCGCACTGCTGTTCGTCAAGTATATTGTCAAGGATAACATAGGCCATGGAGTCACGAAAGTCCTTCTTGCCGTCTCAAAAAATGAATCCAAGATTCGTCCGCACAATATGTGGACATCCATAGCAGCATCCTCAGTCACAATCGGTTTCGGAGGTTCGGTCGGTGCCGAGGCCCCGATTGTATATACCGGAGCGGCAATCGGCTCGAACGTGGCAAGGTTCATGGGCCTTTCCTACAAGAATATGACCATCCTTCTCGGCTGCGGTGCTGCCGGTGCGGTCGCAGGCATATTCAAGGCTCCGCTTGCAGGAGTGCTTTTCACTCTTGAAATCCTGCTCTTCAACATTTCAATGACATCCATCCTCCCGCTGCTTCTTTCGACTATTTCTGCGACGGTGGTGTCATACCTTCTGCTCGGCGACCAGCTCCCGTTTGCGTGTACGCTCTCGCCGTTCACAATGCACAACATTCCGTATTACATCCTTCTCGGACTGTTCTGTGCTGCATGTTCGGTCTATTTTACCCGCACCACCTTATGGCTTGAAGACAAAATCAAAAGCATACAGAAACCTTTCCTCAGATGGGGCATTTCGGCTCTTTGCCTTGGCCTTCTGATATTTCTTTTCCCGCCTCTGTATGGTGAGGGATATGGTTATGTCCATGAATTGCTGAATGGCGGAACAATAGACCTGGAAGGTCGTACTGTCCTTGCCTTTTTCATGCACACCCCATGGACCATTCCGATTTTCTTCATGCTGATTCTGCTTCTGAAAGTGTTCTCAATGTCTTTCACAAATGCCGGAGGCGGGGTCGGAGGAACTTTCGGTCCTACATTGTTCATCGGTGCCATTGCCGGATTTGTCCTCTCCCGTTCAATAAACCTCGCCGGCGGGGGAGCCATAGTTCCTGAACAGAATTTTGTACTTGTCGGAATGGCCGGCCTGATGTCAGGAGTCATGCAGGCACCGATGACCGCAATCTTCCTCATAGCGGAGATATCCGGGGGATATGACCTTCTTATCCCGCTGATTCTCACGGCGACCGTATCATACGGTTTCACAAGAATGTTCGAGCCGTATTCAATCTATACCAAGCGTATTGCCAAAAGGGGTGAACTGCTTACTCATGACAGCGATCAGGCGGTACTTACATTGCTGAAAACCAATGAACTGATAGAGCAGGACTTCAGTACGGTAAAGATTGATGCCACCCTCGGCGAGCTTGTGGAAGTAGTGGCCGATTCGACCAGAAACGTTTTCCCTGTGATAGATTCAAAGCATCATTTCCAGGGTTTCGTATCTCTCGAGGACATCCGCCGCGACATGTTCAAGAAAGACTTGTATGACAGTCTTCATGTTTATAATTTCATGAAATCCGCTCCAGCCTATGTCTATGTGGACGAGAAGATGGACAGCGTGATGATGAAATTCGAAAAAACCGGAGCCTGGAATCTGCCAGTTGTGGAGAAGGACAGGACCTATGTAGGCTTCGTATCAAAATCCAAAATCTTCTCTGCTTACAGGGACCAGCTCAAGCAGGTTTCACACGACTGATGCCATCACGGCACATTAACTGACCACAATCATGCAGGAACTCTACGTCAAGACAATAGCCACCAGACTCGGCCTTCATATCTGGCAAGTTGAAAATTGTATAAATCTCTTTGAGGATGGTGCGACCATCCCTTTCATCAGCCGTTACAGGAAGGAGCGTACCGGCGGACTTGATGAGGTGGCAATTGCTGAAATCAAACATTATTCGGAACTCTATACCCTTATGCACAAGCGTAAGGAATCCGTGATGGAAACAATCGAAAAGGCCGGGGCTCTCACTCCTGAGCTGAAGAAGAAGATTGAACAATGTGTTGAGGCCCAGGAACTTGAGGACTTATATCTTCCATACCGGCCAAAGCGCCGAACCAAGGCAACCATTGCAAGGGAGGCCGGTCTTGAACCGCTTGCAGACAAAATGTTCGATGTAACCCTGGCCGATCCCTATGCGGAAGCCCGCAAATATACTTCTGACAAGGTTGCTTCCGTTGAGGATGCCCTTTCAGGTGCCCGTGACATCGTTGCTGAGAGAATCAGTGAGACTGCTTCTGTCAGGGAAACCCTTCGCGGGATTTTTCGCACAAGAAGAATCGCAACCAAGGCGACCAAAAAGGCTGACAGTCCGGAAGGCCGTAAGTATCAGGCATATTTCGACTGTTCGGAACCCATTTCAAAAATTCCCCCGCATCGCCTTCTTGCAATGCTCAGGGCTGAAAACGAGGGTTTCATTTCTCTGAAGATAGATGCAGATGCCGAGAAATGCTGCAAAAAACTCTATTATGATTTCTGTCAGGAAAAGCATTACCCATCCGCAAAGCTGGCAGATCAGTTGAACCTTGCTTTTGACGATGCTTTCAAGCGGCTCCTGGAGCCGTCGATTTCAAATGAAATCCTGAAGCAGGCAAAGGAGAAGGCCGATATCGAATCAATCCGAATCTTCGGCGAGAATCTCCGTCAGCTCCTGCTCGCTGCACCGATAGGGCAGAAGCGCACCCTCGCAATCGACCCGGGTTTCAGGACAGGGTGCAAGGTCGTATGCCTTGATGCCCAGGGAAATCTTCTGCATCATGAGGCCATTTTCCCTCATCCCCCTGCAAATGAGAAGATTAAGGCCATAACTGCCGTATCTGCAATGGTGCAGAAATATGGCATCGAAGTCATAGCAATAGGCAATGGTACTGCAAGCCGCGAGACCGAGGAATTCATCAAGCGTGTTCCTCTCCCAAAGGGAGTACGCGTCTTTACAGTGAGCGAAGATGGCGCTTCCATCTACTCTGCTTCGGACGTTGCCCGTGAGGAGTTCCCGGAATATGATGTCACCGTCAGGGGAGCGGTTTCAATCGGACGGCGTCTTATGGACCCTCTGGCGGAACTCGTCAAAATAGACCCTAAGTCCCTTGGAGTCGGTCAGTATCAGCATGATGTGGACCAGACCCTTCTCAAGGAAACATTGGACAATACCGTCGAAAGCTGCGTGAACAGTGTCGGCGTAAACCTCAATACTGCAAGCAGTTATCTCCTGAGCTATGTCTCTGGAATCGGACCTGCGCTTGCTGACAACATAGTCGAATATCGCCGCCAGAACGGGCCATATACTTCAAGACGCCAGCTGACAAAGGTTAAAAGGCTTGGTGACAAGGCCTTTGAGCAGTGCGCAGGTTTTCTCAGGATTACCGGTGCGGAGAACCCTCTCGACAATTCTGCAGTACATCCGGAAGCCTATCACATAGTTGACAGGATGGCTCGTGACCTGAAAGTTTCAACAAAAGAACTTGTAGGCAATTCTGACCTCTGCTCGAAAATCGATGCTTCAAAATATGTAGAGGGAGACTTCGGCCTTCCGACAATAAATGACATCATAAAGGAGCTGCGCAAGCCTGGTCTCGATCCTCGCGAGACTGCATCCGAATTTGAGTTCTGTCATGACATAAAGACCATTGACGACCTTATCCCGGGAATGGAACTGCCGGGCATAGTGACAAATATCACAGCTTTCGGAGCCTTCGTTGATATCGGAATCAAGCAGAATGGTCTTATCCATGTATCACAAATGGGCGTAAAAGGGCTTCAGGATCCTTCCAAGGTACTCAAACTCCATCAGCAGGTGAAGGTCATGGTGCTGTCCACAGATCTGGACCGTATGCGCATTGCCCTTCGTTTGTGCAAGGCCTGACTCCGCCGTCCCCGGGGACTGCATTTCAATTTGTATCAGTCTTTCTTCTGACTATTCCTCTTTCCGGAATATTGTGAAAGAATAACTCCGATGGTGGAAAGGGCTATGCCGCCCCACTGCCTGAGGTTGAGTATTTCGTGTCCGAGTGCCCATGCAATCAGAGCAGCCACAACCGGAATCAAAGCGGAGAAAATGCTCGACTTAGCTACACCCAGCACCTTTATAGTGCTGACCCAGAGTGAGAATGCCATGCTTGAACAAAGCACTGCCAGACAGATAATAGGATAAACCACCTCTGAGGAGAAATAAATCTCCTTGTTGAATCCGTCCAGTCCCTTCCAGAGGAACAATGGAAGGAGGTATATGCTGCCAATCAGAAACTGATACATGACAATGACCTGAGCTGCGTAATTGCCGGACAGACTCTTTGTCAGGGATGCATGTCCCACTTCGGCAATAACGGCGATAAGCAGGAACAGAATGCCGATAATCAGATGCTCTCCAATTTCTCCCCTTGCCATTGCAACCAGGATAATGCCCACCAGCGAGAGCAGGATGCCTACAATGTTGATCGTATTGACCTTTTCCCTGAAGAATAAGATTCCTGCCCCCACTGAAAATATCGGAATGGTTGCAATCACCATGGCACTGATGGTCGGAGACCCGGTAAATTTCAGACCGTAGGTCTCAAAAATAAAATATATGAACGGCTCACACAGGGCAAGGCACAGGAATTTGGGCCAGTCTTTCTTATTAATGGACATGTTTTTCCCGCTTGCTGCATTGAAAAGGAAAAGAATGAACCCGGCGATGAATATCCTCACAAAAATAAAATAGAAAATGGGGATATCATATGCAATCAGGGAGTCGGTCCATATATAGGACATGCCCCACAGCATAATGGCGAAGGCCGATACTATATATATGAATGACTTTTTATAATTTGGTTTCTCGGTGTTCATGAAATTACTTATATCAATTTACCATTACGGACTACTTCTTTGCCGGCAAGATATACCGATTCCACGACACCTTTGAGCACTTCTCCTTCGTACGGCGTCCATCCGCATTTGCTTACAACATCCTCATTGCGCACAGTGAACTCCTTGTCATAGTCAAAGATAACGAGATCGGCAATCCAGTCCTCTTTAAGGCATCCTCTGCGGAGACCATAGATTTCCGCCGCCTTTTCAGAAAACACGGAGGCAATCCTCGAAAGCGGAATTTCCTCCTGCTCAGCTACTGTAAGCAGGACTGGCAGGCTGAACTGAACCGAAGGCAGACCTGAAGGCGCCTGGCGGTATTTCCCCTCTTTCTCAGACAGCAGATGAGGGGCATGATCCGATCCAATGGTGTCTATCACCCCTTCACGAAGCGCATCCCTCAGGGCCTGCCTGTCGTCTCCGCTCTTAACGGACGGATTGCACTTCAGTCTGCTGCCCAGTCTGGCATAATCCTGATTGCTGAACCATAGATAGTTGCATGATGTTTCCGCCGTTATCTGTGGATTGCTGAACTTTGCCGCCCTTACCATTTCCACCTCCTCTTTGGTGGAAATATGGCAAAGTGTCATCCGTGTCCGGTGTTTCATTGCAAGCTCCAGGGCCTTGATGGATGACTTTATGCAGGCGCGTCTGCTCCTGATATTTTCATGTTCCTGCCATGGTATGTCATCCCCGTACAGCTCTGTCGCCCTGGCAAGATTTTCCCGTATTGTCTGTTCATCCTCGCAATGGACCAGAACAGGCTTTTCCCCAATTGCAAAGATTTCCTCCAGAGCATTTGACGAGTCCACCAGCATATTTCCAGTTGAAGAACCCATAAATACTTTCAAACCGGCGAAATCTTTTGCACCAATCCCGGTTGAAGCATCTCCATCGGCAATAATCTTTTGAATATCAGCAACATTCCTGTTGGTAACCCCAAGGTGGAACAGAACATTGCATCTTGCCTTTTCCGCTGCAAGAGCGATTTTCCCCTTCAGTGCCTCAGCAGTTACCGTCGGAGGATTTGTGTTCGGCATGTCAATGACCGTGGTAACACCTCCGGAAAGAGCCGCCCCGGATTCCGTTCCGATATCAGCCTTGTGAGTAAGCCCGGGCTCGCGGAAATGAACGTGTGCATCGATTCCTCCTGCCATCAGGCATTTCCCTCCAAGGTCAACAACTTGCAAATCAGGATGTTTCATTTTCAGATATTCGGCAATTCCCTCGTAGGGCACATTGAACCCGCCCTCGCAGGAAGGGAGTTGTACCATCCCGTCCTTTTCCTTGAAACATACTCCGGAAATCTTGTCCGAATCCACAATAAGGGCACCATCGCCCTCCCGATTTCCGGTCACAATATAGGCTTTGTCAAAAAGAATCATTTCTGTACAGGTTTGATTTTTCTCATTTTGAGTCCAAGCACACCCCAGAAGGCTTCTCCGAAGATACCGCTGCTCATCTTGGAAGTTCCTTCCTTCCTGTCCACAAATATGATAGGCACTTCGGCAATTTTGAATCCGAGCTTGAAAGTGGAGTATTTCATCTCAATCTGGAATCCGTATCCTTTCATTTTTACCTTATCCAGATCAATGGTTTCCAATACTTTACGCCTATAGCACTTGAAGCCGGCAGTCGTATCGAAAACCTTCATCCCAAGAACCGTTCTGACATAAACGGATGCGTAATAGGACATTATGACTCTCCCTATAGGCCAGTTGATGACGCTGATTCCGTTACAGTACCTTGAACCAATTGCCAGATCGGCACCACCATTGGCACAGGCCTCATAAAGTTTCGGAAGGTCCTGAGGATTGTGTGAAAAATCGGCATCCATCTCGAAAATGTAGTCGTATTTTTGTTCAACGGACCATTTGAATCCGGTTATGTATGCGGTACCCAGCCCGAGTTTGCCTTTCCTTTCAATCATGAACAGCCTCTGCGGGAATTCCTCCTGCAATTTCTTAACAATCGCAGCGGTCCCGTCAGGAGAACCATCCTCAATTACTAGGATATGGTAATTCCCCTCAAGCAAAAATACGGCTCTGATGATGTTCTCAATATTCTCCTTTTCGTTGTATGTCGGAATAATGACAATTTTTCTATCCATATATTTTATTTTTCAATCTCTTTCATCATTTCCCTGACAGCTGCTTCAAGCTGCCTATCCTCTCCGCGAAGCACTGAAGCCGGGTCATTATAGACAAGGATATCTGGTTGTATTTCAAGGTTTTCCAAATATCTTCCGTCTTTGATTCCGATGACACCCACCTGTGGAATTCCGAATACAAGGGTAGGGTCAATCTGTGTCTCCCACCAGACGGCAGTCATTGTGCCGGCCACGGGTGCTCCTATGAGTTTTCCTATTCCCAGACTCTTATATATATAAGGGAAGCCGGAAGCGTCCGAGTAATTGTCCTCTCCAATCAGCACGCATGAAGGTTTGTTCCATTTGTTCCAAGGGTCAGTTCCGATATATTGTCCCCTCGGTTCGAACCTGGCATACGCTTTTCCGCTTAAAAGAGTTGCAAGATCATCGTGCAGCCATCCTCCTCCGTTGTGTCTGGTATCCACAATCACGGCCTCACAAGAACGGTACTTGCCAAGCAAATCAGAAAATACCCTCCTGTAACTGTCCGAATCCATGCCTTCCACGTGCACATAGCCGACTTTTCCTCCGGAAAGTTTCCTGACCATTTCGGCTCTCTGCTCAACCCATCTTTCATACAGGTCTGAAGCATCGGAATATGCGGTTTTTACAATGATATTCTCAGGCTTCCCACCCTTGCTTCTCACTGTAAGCGTCACCTTCTTGCCTGCCTTCATTCTCAGAACTGGGAAGTAGTCCTGTCCGGCTGCAATCTTCACGCCATCAACAGCTTCGATAATGTCTCCAGCCTTGATCTGTGGCGCCTGCGAATAAATGACACCTCCTTTGAGAACCTCCTTAATAAGAAGCCCGTCTCCCTGATAATCAAGGTCATACAGAACTCCAAGGCAGGCGCTATACTCATTTGACCGGTAGTAGTACCTTGCCCCGGTGTGTGAGCCGTTCAATTCCCCGAGCATTTCGGAGAGCATCTCCTGAAAATCGAAATTGTTGTTGATATGAGGCAGGAATTTCTTATAAACCTCTTTATATCCAGTCCAGTCAATGCCGTGAATCTCAGCATCATAGAACTTTTCCTCCACTTGCTTCCATACATGGTTGAAGATATATTCCCTTTCTGCAGCAGGGGAGTGCTCGTATTCTCCCACGAATGAAACCTGCTCCATCTTTCCTCCGGTTGCAGGCATTTTCATTATGCCGTTCCTGCTGAGGATGTAGAGCATTTTCCCGTCAGGCGAAGGACAAATATCTCCCGAGACATTGCTTGAAATGACTTTGAAACTCATGTCCTCGATATTCAGCTCGCAAAAATCCATGGTTTTTGCAGTTCTTGCCATGAAGAAGAGTTTCTTGCCGTCTTCGGTGAGGTAATGATCACCAATAGACCCGGAGAATGGAGTCAGGCGGATAATTCTGTTCTGTCTGTCAACAAGGTCCAGAACGATTTTCTCTCCCTTTTCTTCTTTTTTGACACTGTCTTTCTTTTCGGCCTTCTGCTCTTTTTCGCTCATGAGCATCTTATTGACTTCTCTGTCCTCCCTGTCCTGTCTGAATTGTGCGTAAGCCTCTCTGTCAAAAAACATTATATATATGTCTCTCTGTGCTCCCCAGCTTCCGTGACTCCTGTAACCGGCTCTGTCGGAAGTCCATGTCATGGCCTTTCCTTTCATCGCCCATCTGAATCCTCCGTCGGAGTATCCGCTTTGGGTGATGTTGGTGATTTTCCCGCTTTCTACTTCAACCAATGCCACGTCTTCGTTGTTCCAGCCTCCGTCTCCCTGCCATGTGCATAGTATGTATTTGCTGTCCGGGCTCCATTCAAATGCCTGATCTCCATCGGAATAGGAGTAGTTGATATTTTTGTCGAGCAGTATTTTCTCTTTCCCTGACTTCAGATTCATTACTGCTACGGCCGTCCTGTCCTTGAGATATGCGATGTATTTCCCGTCAGGAGAAACTTGAGGCTGGAAACAGGTCTGC
>SAMEA3663036__coassemble_596_pt1 | contig 16404 bp, 11 predicted proteins | sample SAMEA3663036__metabat2_high_PE_029 | metagenome-assembled genome bin SAMEA3663036 (sample SAMEA3663036) | pig gut metagenome | biome: pig gut; feature: pig-associated habitat; material: faeces | place: France | collected 2012 | reverse complement strand
GTGCTGATTCTCAGGGGCGGAGGGTCGAAACTGGACCTTTCCTGCTTTGACGATTACGAGCTCGCGAGCGTGATTGCCCAGTATCCGCTGCCGGTGTTCACTGCCGTCGGTCATGACCAGGATTTCCATGTCTGTGACATGGTCGCTTTTTCTTATCTGAAAACCCCGACTGCCCTTGCCGATGAACTTTTGTCCATATATGAGGATGAGGATTCCCTGCTGTCTTCCTTTGTTTCCCGCATAAGGATGGCTTTTCTTAACAGGGTGGCCATTGACGAGAACAGGCTGGCCTTGCTCAATTCTCGTATCCGCGGTGCCTTTTCCCTGAGGTTGTCGAAGATGGAATCGGCCCTGGATATGCTTCAGACGCGTATTCATGCTGCGGATCCCCGGAAAATCCTTGAAAGGGGATATGCTCTGGCCCTTGGTCCTGATGGTGCGGTCCTGAAGGCTGCCGGCGGAGTCAGTGCCGGGCAGAGGATGGGAGTCATGTTTTCGGACGGAATAGTACGATGTATTGTCGATAAAGTAGAGATGAAAGAAGATGGAGAAGAAATTTGATTATGATGCAGCAGTTGCCGAACTGGAGGCAATTGCGGCGAAGGTCGAGGACCCGAAGACGGCCGTTGAGGATATGGAAAAGATGATAAGGCGTTCGGCCGAGCTGGTCGCAGCCTGCCGCGGATATCTGCGCGGGGTGAGGGAGAAGGTCGATGAAATTGAAAAATGTTAAACACTCTGATAACTGATTATATATGTGTGCTAAAAAGAAAGTCAAGATGATTTATGACACCGACAGATGGCTGCTGCCGTTCAAAGGTGCCATTGATGCAAGGCATGAGAGGATTCTTCAGATGCACAAGAAGATTGCCGGGGAGGGAACGCTCGCGGATGCTCTCAATAACCACATCTACTACGGGATGCATCGTGATGCCCAGGGACACTGGATATTCCGTGAATGGGCCCCGAATGCTGTAAAGATTTATCTCATAGGAGATTTCAATAACTGGAAACGTTCAGAAGCCTATGCCCTCAAACCTGTCGGGGACGGCAATTGGGAAATTGTCCTGGATGCCATGTTCCTCAATCACGGCTCTCTGTACAAGCTGTACATCGAGTGGCCCGGAGGGGGTGCCGAGAGGCTTCCGGCCTACACTACCCGAGCCGTTCAGGACCCTGTTACCAAGCAGTTCTGCGCTCAGGTATGGGCTCCGGAGAAGCCTTACAAATGGCGTCACCGCAAGCCGGGCAAGAGGCCTCATCCTCTTATTTACGAGTGCCATATCGGAATGGCCAGCGAAAAGGAAAAGGTAGGGACATTCGAGGAATTTCGCCAGGACGTGCTTCCGAAGGTGGCCGAACTGGGATATGACACAATCCAGATCATGGCTCTTCAGGAACATCCGTACTACGGTTCGTTCGGCTATCAGGTTGCGAACTTCTATGCCCTGAGTTCACGTTTCGGAACTCCGGAGGAATTCAAGGCCCTCGTGGATGATGCCCATGGTCTTGGAATTGCCGTTGTCATGGACATAGTACATTCACATTCAGTCGATAACGAGGCTGAAGGCCTCGGAAGATTCGACGGACGCGAGGACCTGTATTTTTATAAGGGACCTCAGGGAAGACATCCGGCATGGGGGTCGCGCTGCTTCGACTATGGCAAGGATGAAACGAAGTATTTCCTTCTTTCAAACTGCAAATTCTGGATGGAGGAATACCACATAGACGGATTCCGTTTTGACGGAGTGACCAGCATGCTCTACTGGGACCACGGACTTGGCAAGGATTTCGTCGGATATGACAATTATTTCAACAGCGGGGTTGATGAAAATGCAGTGACATATCTTGCACTAGCCAACATCCTCGTCCACCAGATGAACAAGGACGGATTCACGATTGCTGAGGATGTGAGCGGAATGGCCGGTCTTGCGGCGCCGTTCGAGGCCGGCGGAGTCGGATTTGACTTCAGAATGAGCATGGGAGTTGCCGACAACTGGATAAAATGGATCAAGGAACTTCCGGACGAGCGCTGGAGCATGGGAGAAATGTGGTGGCAGCTCACCAACAAACGTGAAGACGAGAAGACAATCAGCTATGCCGAATGTCACGACCAGGCGATGGTGGGAGACAAGACGATAGCCTTCCGCCTGATGGATGCGGCAATGTACACCTCCATGAACAAGGAAAGCCATTCGCCGATTATTGACAGAGGCATTGCCCTGCATAAGATGATAAGGCTCGTCACTCTTGCCACTTCGGGCAATGGCTATCTGACCTTCATGGGAAATGAATTCGGACATCCTGAGTGGATTGATTTCCCGAGGGAGGGGAACGGATGGTCCTACAAATACGCCAGAAGGCAGTGGTCGCTGGCTGAGCCGGACTACCTGCGTTACAGGTATCTCCGCAATTTCGACAAGGCAATGATTTCGCTTGAACGCAAGGAGTCATTCCTTGATGAGAAACCGGAGCTTCTGGTTCAGGACGAAGAGAAAAAAATATTGATATTCAAAAGAAAAAGCTGTATCTTTGCGCTCAATTTCAACCCTGTTTCTTCTTTCACGGACTACGGTTTTGCAGCTCCGGCAGGGAAGTGGGAATGTGTGCTGAATACAGATGAAAACGAATTTGACGGCTTCTCCAGACTGAAAAGCGGTGAGGAGCATTTCAGCGTGCCGGAAAAATCCCCTAACGGCAATGGAAAATATGATTCCACATTGTACCTGTATCTGCCGTGCAGATGTGCAGTGGTTCTGAAAAAGATTGATTAAATAACCTAAATAAAATTAAGTATGGCTTTTCTTAAATTCAACAAGTCCGAGCTTGTGAACCTTGAGTACTCGCTCAAACGCGAGATAATCGAGGCCAACAAGTCCGGTGCCTGCTGCAACACGTCAATCGTGACTTGTAACACGAGACGCTATCACGGGCTGCTGGCTGTTCCGGTGACTGAGTTCGGGGGTGGAAAGTACATGTTGCTGTCTTCTCTTGATGAGAGCCTTGTTCTTGGGGGCAAGCAGTTCAATCTCGGAATCCACTGCTATGGCGATACCTATGAGCCGAGAGGACATAAGTACATCGTGGATTTCGATGCCTTCCCAGTGCCGATGGTGACTTACAAGGTAGGAGGAATCCTTTTCACCAAGACAATCATGATGGCTCCTGACAATGATCAGGTTCTCATCCGTTATGAACTTCTTGAGGCTCCTTCCAAAGTGTCACTTATCCTCAAGCCTTTCCTCGCATTCAGAAGCGTACACAGTCTTACCTCTCAGAATGCAAAGGCCAACACCGGCTATGAAACTGTTGACGGAGGAGTATCTTTCAGACTATATGACGGCTTCCCGGACCTTAATCTTCAGATATCCGGCAAGGCTGCCTTCAAATCGCAGCCGTATTGGTACAATGGTATCACCTATTCTGACGAATACCGTCGCGGTTTCAACTGCCGCGAAGACCTTTTCGTCCCAGGTTCATTCACAACTGAGATGAAACCGGGTGATTCCGTGGTTTTCTCAGCTTCTGTCAATGAGGTGAGTCAGAAAGGACTCAAGAGAAAGTTCTCCGACTACCTCAAGAAAAGGCAGGATGTCAATTCCAACCATGACCTGCTGGTCCGCAATGCAGACTTGCACAAGAGTGTCGTCAATGGAAGGGAGCGCATCAATGCCGGATTCTCATGGCTTGAGACTGGCCTTCTCAGAGAGACCATCATCTCACTTCCGGGCCTCACCCTCTATGCAAATGGCGACAAGGCTGAATTTGAGAAGATACTTGATACTTTGATCGAAGATGAGCAGGAGCGTCTCTTCAGACGTACCACGCAGGTTGAAAGCCCGCTCAGACTCACAGACACTATTCAGCAGTACATCCACTTCGGGGCAGATGAGAAATATGTCTGGAAGAAATACGGCAAGACCCTCATGGGCATCATCGAGAGCTATGCTCCGGGGTGCAGGAAGGAAGTTGCAATGCATCCGAACGGACTGCTCTGGGCCCAGATGGACAGGACTGCTCTTTCATGGATGAATGCCTATGTTCATGGACATCCGGTGACTGAAAGGGCCGGATACCAGGTTGAGACAAATGCCTTCTGGTACAATGCTCTCTGCTTTGCAATCGACATGGAGACCAGGTACGGGTCGGCAAAGAGCGGATTCGTCGCAAAATGGACTCCGGTCCGTGACCTGGTGAAGGAAAATTTCCAGCCGACATTCTACAAGCCGGAGTGGGGCTACCTTGCCGACTATGTCGACAACTCGCATGCCGACCCTGCTGTAAGGCCTAACCAGCTCTTCGCTGCATGTCTTGACTACAGCCCGGTTGACGACGAGGTCAAGTCTGAGATTGTGATGACAATCAACACCGAGCTCCTGACCAAGAGGGGAATCCGTAGCCTTTCTCCAAGAAATGAGGCTTACAGGGGTGTATATGAGGGCTCTCAGATTGACAGGGACCTTGCATACCATCAGGGTTGCGCCTTCCCTATGCTTCTGGCTCCATATATTGACATCTGCTTCAAGATGATGGGCAGCACTTTCTACAAGAGGGCTGAGTATCTTACCGAAGGCTTCTATCAGGACATCAACAAGCATGGTGTCGGCCTGTTCTCCGAACTTTATGACGGAGATCCACCTCATGAGCCGCACGGAGCCATCTCTTGTGCATGCAGCACCTCGGCTCTTCTGAGAATTGACTATATCATGAACCAATATAAGGAGGTGAAGTAATGAAAGTTCTGATGTTCGGATGGGAGTTCCCTCCTCATATTGCAGGAGGTCTGGGAACAGCCTGCTACGGTATGACCAAAGGTCTGGCATACAATAATGTGGATGTGCTCTTCGTGATGCCTTCCGCTTCAGGTGACGAGGACCAGTCAGCCGTTAAAATCATTAATGCAAGTGATGTTGCAGTTGACACTGTTTCTGCAACAGTTGACGAATTCCTTGGAAAGGTGCAGTTCGTACACATCGGGACGAACATGGTTCCTTACGTTGACCCTCAAGATTTCAGCAAGATAGTTGAAGAAGAGAGAAAACGCCAGGTGAAGGGATTCCGTGTACAGTACGGCCAGAAGTACAAATTCTCCGGAAAATACGGAACCAACCTTATGGAGGAGGTTGCCCGCTATGCCATGGTCGGTGCGACTATTGCCCTTCAGCACAAGGATGAATTCGATGTGATCCATGCTCATGACTGGCTCACATATCTGGCTGGAGTTGCCGCAAAGCAACTTACCGGCAAACCGCTTGTGGTTCACATGCATGCCACTTCATACGACCGTGCGAGTGACGACCAGGTCGATACGCGCGTGGTTGACATCGAGACTAAGGGCATGATGGCTGCCGACAAGGTAATGGCAGTGAGTGAGCTCACAAGAAATATCTGTATCAATCGTTATGGTATCAGCCCTGATAAGGTTGTGGCTGTCCACAATGCCGTTGACTTCAGCGGAAGGGAGAAACTTGAGGTTGAGAGGAATGTAAAGGACAAGGTTGTGACCTTCCTTGGTCGTGTGACTTACCAGAAGGGACCTGAATATTTCATCGAGGCTGCTGCAAAGGTCCTCAAGAGGTGCAATAACGTGCGCTTCGTGATGGCCGGAAGCGGTGATATGCTCAACAGGTGTATCCGCCACGTGGCACGTCTGGGCATTTCTGACAGGTTCCACTTCACGGGATTCCTTCGCGGAATGGAGGTACACAAGATGTTCGCTCTCTCGGATGTCTATGTTATGCCTTCAATTTCAGAGCCTTTCGGTATCTCTCCTTTGGAGGCGATGCAGACCAACGTCCCTTCAATCATTTCGAAGCAGTCCGGCTGCGCCGAAATTCTCAAATATGCATTGAAGGTTGATTTCTGGGATGTCGATGCAATGGCGGACGCCATCTACGGCCTTCTCAACTATCCGGCAATCTCATCACTTGCTGCACGTTGCGGATATGATGAGGTAAACAGCATCAAATGGAACGATGTTGCCGCAAAAATCAAAGGTATTTATCAGGAAGTTATTGACAATAATAAAAAATAAACGATATGAAAAAGAGTTTGTGTCTGTATTTTCAGGTACATCAGCCAGCCAGATTGAGACTTTACAGATTTTTTGATATTGGAAAAGACTCTCATTATTATGATGATTTCGCAAACAGGACCATTCTCCGCAGGGTTGCCCAGAAATGCTACCTTCCAATGAATGCCCTCCTTCTTGAGCAGATCAACGAGAACAAGGGACAGCTCAAAGTTGCCTTCTCGATTTCAGGAACTGTTCTCGAGCAGTTTGACAGATATGCTCCCGAGGTGATTGAAAGTTTCCGCAAGCTTGCAGCTACAGGCTGCGTGGAGTTCCTCTCTGAGACTTACTACCACTCTCTTGCAGCTCTTGCTTCAGAGTCTGAGTTCAAACATCAGGTACTCAAGCACAAAGCTGCAATCGAGCACTACTTCGGCGTAACACCTACAGCTTTCCGCAACACAGAACTCATCTACTCTGATGCAATCGGAGAAATGGTACATGAGATGGGCTTCAAGACCATGCTTACAGAAGGTGCAAAGCACGTCCTCGGATGGAAGAGCCCTAACTTCGTTTACAATTGTGCACAGGCTTCAGGCCTGAAGCTCCTTCTCAAGAATTCTTCACTGAGCGACGACATCGCATTCAGGTTCTCTGACAAGGGATGGTCAGACTATCCACTCACTTGCGAGAAATACCTGTCATGGATCAAATCAGCTGCCCAGAACGAGGAAATCGTGAACCTTTTCATGGATTATGAGACATTCGGAGAGCACCAGAAAGCTCAGAGCGGAATCTTTGATTTCATGAAATTCCTGCCTCAGACCGTAATCGCTGACGGTGAGTTTGAGTTCGTAACTCCTTCACAGGCAGCCAAGAAACACAGATCAGTCGGTGACCTCGACGTTCCGGATCCAATTTCATGGGCAGATGAGGAGCGTGACGTGACCGCTTGGCTCGGCAACGAACTTCAGAATGAGGCTTTCTCAAAACTCTACCAGCAGGCTGAGAAACTTGCAATCCTCAATGACGAGGCTCTTTGGGCAGATTTCGGTCATCTTCAGGAGAGCGACCACTTCTACTATATGTGTACAAAGTTCTTCTCAGACGGCGCAGTGCATAAATATTTCAACCCGTATGATACTCCATATGAGGCGTTTATCAACTATATGAACGTTTTGAGTGATTTTATTTTGCGAGTTGATGATGCAATTTCAATTTCTGATGTTAACTTTGCAGCCGCAAAAGCGGAGGAGCCTGTAAAGAAAGCTCCTGCGAAGAAGGCAGCACCTGCAAAGAAGGCTGCAGAAAAGAAAGCACCAGCGAAGAAGACTGCAGAAAAGAAGGCTCCAGCGAAGAAGACTGCAGAAAAGAAGGCTCCAGCGAAGAAGACTACTGCGAAGAAGGCTTCAGCAAAGAAGAGCGAATAGACTGACTTCTTTCCGCAATTGCGCGGACGGAAATACTCATTATCCCCGGACGGAACCGTGAAAAAGTCCCGGCCGGGGAAACTTAAGTTTAATTTTATAACAAATGGCTAAAAAAATTATCAAACCGGACTACCTGTTTGAGGTCAGCTGGGAGGTTTGCAACAAAGTTGGTGGCATCTATACCGTGATTGCTACAAAGTCCCTCTACCTCAGCAGCGAATTCAAAAGGAATCACATCATGGTAGGTCCGGATGTGTGGATGGATACGGAAAGTAACCCGGATTTCATCGAAGATCCGCTTCTGTATAGATCATGGCGAATCCAGGCAGCCTCGGAAGGACTCCGCGTACGTGTCGGCAGATGGAACGTTCCAGGTAAGCCTACAGCCATTCTGGTGGACTTCAAGCAATTCCTGACGAATCAGAATGCAATTCTGACGGACTTTTGGAAAAACTTCGGTGTAGATTCCCTTACCGGCAACTGGGACTACCGCGAATCAGCCCTGTTCGGCTATGCGGCAGGAAGGGTGATTGAGAGTTTCTACAGATTCAATCTTGAATCTTCTGACAAGGTTGTCGCTCAGTTCCACGAGTGGATGACCGGAGCAGGTCTGCTTTATCTCAAATCAACCAATGCCCCGATTGCAACTGTTTTCACAACTCATGCGACTGTCATAGGAAGATGCATTGCAGGCAATAATCTTCCGCTGTATGACAACATGAATCAGTATGACGCTGACCAGATGGCCCGTCGCTTCAATGTGATTGCAAGACATTCTCTTGAGAAGAAGTCTGCGCAGTACAGCGACATTTTCACAACGGTAAGTGAAATCACTGCCAAAGAGTGCCAGCAGTTCCTTGGAAGGGAAGTGGATGTAGTGACCCCTAACGGGTTTGAACCGAGCTTCACCCCTGCAACTGACCAGGAGTACAGTCAGGGACGTTCTCAGGCAAGAAATAAACTCCTCACTGTCGCGTCTGCAATGTGCGGCGAAGACATCCCGGAGGATGCTGTCCTTGTGGGAATCGGAGGAAGATATGAATGGAAGAACAAGGGTATCGATGTCTTCATTGACGCTCTTGACAAACTCAACCGCTCGGATTACTCAGGAAAGAGTATCCATGCTTTCATCATGGTGCCTTCGGGACACAACGGTCCTGACAAGCAGCTTCTTGCAAAGCTCTCGGGCAATCCTTCAGACTATGTCACCAGGACTTCCCATTATCTGATGAACCCGGAGTATGACCCTGCCCTGCGCCGTCTTAACGACGTCGGCCTGAACAATGCAACGGGTGACAAGGTCAAAGTCTATTTCATTCCTTCATACCTGAACGGAAACGACGGCATTTTTGACATGTCGTACTATGACCTGATGGCTGGTCTTGACCTTACTTTGTTCCCATCTTATTATGAACCATGGGGTTACACTCCTCTGGAGAGCCTCGCGTTCAGGATTCCTACCCTTACGACCAGCCTCGCAGGCTTCGGCATGTGGGTACGCTCCCACTACAAGGGCGAGCATCCGGGCATCACCGTCCTTGAAAGGACCGATTCCAACTACTTCGAGGTTGTCGAAGGCGTGAAGGAACGCATCGAGGAGATAGCGGGTCTTTCAGCCGATGATAAGCTCATGTACATGAACAACGCCAGGGAAGTTTCGGACATAGCCCTTTGGGAGAACAATATCATATATTATAAGGAAGCTTATTCCAAATCATTGGAAAAAATAATTTCGCTCAACGGAAAATATCCGTCGGCGAGAAATGAAAAACAGATTATGCAGTACAGAAAATTTGAAGTAAATCAACCAACCTGGAACAGCGTGTTCGTATCACGTCATCTTCCGGAAAGTCTTAAAGATCTTGAAATACTATCCAAGAACCTCTGGTGGTGCTGGAACGAGTCAGCAATCAGGCTTTTTGAGTCTGTTGATCCACAGGCTTGGGAAGCATCTGGAAAGAACCCTATAGCAATGCTCGACAGAGTAAGTCTCAAGAGATATCAGAAACTCGAGAAGGATGAGACCTTCCTTGCCAGCCTTAAGGCAGTTACAGCTGAATTCAATGAGTACATGGCTCTCAAGGCAGAGAGAACTACTCCTTCAGTAGCATATTTCTGCATGGAGTACGGACTTGACACCTCATTGAAAATCTATTCCGGCGGTCTCGGTATCCTTGCCGGTGACTACATCAAGGAGACTTCAGACATGAACACCAACCTCGTTGCTGTCGGTCTTCTCTACAGATATGGATATTTCAACCAGAAACTTACCGCTCAGGGCGAGCAGGTTGCAGAGGACGTCGCACAGGATTTCATGAAGATTCCAGCAACTCCTGTACGTGACGAGAACGGCAACTGGATTACTATCAGCGTTGCATTCCCTGGACGTAACCTCAATGCAAGACTTTGGAGAGTGGATGTTGGACGTACTGAACTCTATCTCCTTGACACTGACATCCCTGAGAACCTTCCTGAGGACAGGTCAATCACCTATAACCTCTATGGCGGCGACTGGGAGAACCGTCTCAAACAGGAGCTCCTTCTCGGCGTCGGCGGTATCCGCGCCCTCCGCAAGCTCGGCATCAACCCTCAGGTTTATCACTGCAACGAGGGACATGCAGCATTCATCGGCCTTGAGAGACTCCGCGAGCTGATCAACGACCAGAACCTCGAATTCAACGAGGCACTCGAGGTCGTAAGGGCTTCATCCCTGTTCACAACCCACACTCCGGTTCCTGCAGGACACGATGCATTCGACGAGGGACTCCTCCGCAAGTACATCGGCCACTATCCTCAGCGCCTGAAAATCGACTGGGAGACAATGATGGGTCTCGGAAAGAACAACGGTGCAGACGTGAACGAGAAATTCTCGATGAGTATTCTCGCTGCAAACATCTCACAGGAGGTCAACGGCGTTTCATGGCTCCATGGCGAGGTCAGCCGTGACATTCTCGGCCACATGTGGCCAGGTTATCTCCCTGAGGAGCTTCATGTAAGCTACGTTACCAACGGAGTTCACTATCCGACCTGGACTGCTCCTGAGTGGAAAGCCGTTCACGCAAGGGTATTCGGTGAGGAGTTCAAGACACACCACTATGACAAGTCATGCTTCGACGGAATCTACAAGATTTCAGACGAGGAGGTATGGAACATCCGCACTTCTCTCCGCAAGAAGCTCATTGAAGAGGTAAAACGCAGACTCTCAGACCCTTCTGCATCAAATCACTACTCACCTCGTCAGGTTGTGCGCATCAAGGAGACTCTCCGTGACGATGTCCTCACAATCGGTTTCGCAAGACGTTTTGCCACATACAAGAGGGCACACCTGCTCTTCCGTGACCTCGACAGACTTGCTGAGATCGTGAACGATCCTAAGCAGCCTGTACAGTTCCTCTTCGCAGGTAAGGCTCACCCGGCTGACAAGGCTGGCCAGGACCTCATCAAGATGATTGTGGACATCTCAAAACAGGAAAGGTTCATCGGAAAGATTGTCTTCGTTCCTAACTATGACATCACCGTTGCCAAATACCTCGTACAGGGTGTCGATGTGTGGATGAACAACCCTACACGTCCTCTCGAGGCTTCAGGTACATCAGGAGAGAAGGCTGCAATGAACGGCGTAATGCATTTCTCAGTCCTCGACGGATGGTGGGTTGAAGGCTACAAGAAAGGCGCCGGCTGGGCACTTCCTATGGAGCGCACCTACGATGACCAGAACTATCAGGACGAGCTCGATGCTGCAACAATCTATAACATCATCGAGAATGAGATTGCTCCTACATTCTACAACAAGAGCCTTTCTACAGGACGTTCTTCAGACTGGATCGAGTACATCAAGAACACTGTTGCGATGGTTGCATGCAACTTCACTACCAACCGCATGCTTACCGACTACATCAACCAGTACTACAATCCGCAGTCACAGAGGTTTGAGACCCTCGTTGCAGATGATTTCGCCCAGGCTCGCGAGATTGCAGCATGGAAGAAGAAACTCCGTCGTGAATGGCAGAATGTCGAGGTCGTATCGACCCACATGCCTGACAGCAACAGCGACAATGTAGCTCTCGGAAATGAGTTCAAGGCAGAGGTGGTCCTCAATATCGGCAACCTCAATCCAGAGGAAATCGGAGTGGAGATTCTCTTCGCTGCCGCTGACGCAAAAGGCAAGCTCCACATCCAGGAGAGATATGAGTTCAGCCCGGTTGAGTCTCAGGACGGACAGGCAAAATATGTGGCAACAATCAATCCTGACCGTTCAGGCCTTTATCAGGTTGCAGGAAGGATATATGCAAAGAATGCAAAACTCCCTCACAGACAGGATTTTGAACTTGTAAGATGGTTGTAGCCACCGGCTTTTTCGACGGTGTCCACCTCGGGCACCGTATAGTTTTAGAGCAGCTTGTAAAGGCTGCTGCAGTACGCGGGGATGAAAGTATGGTCATAACATTCTGGCCTCATCCCCGCAATGTATTGCAGCAGGAAGCCCGTTCCTTGCGGCTGCTGACCACTCTTGAGGAGAAGAGGGCTCTTATCCGATCGCTCGGGGTGGACCACGTCGAGGTGCTTCCTTTCACAAAGGATTTCAGCAGGATGACTACTGAGGCATATCTTCGTGATGTTGTATGCGGGCAATTCGGAGCTCGTGCCATCCTTCTGGGTTATGACAACAGGATGGGGGCGGATTCCCTTGACAGCGAAAGCGTGGCACGTGTTGCTGAAAGTCTTGGTATTGAGGTCATCAGGACGGGGATGCTTCCTTCGGAAAACGGTCTTGCTGTCAGTTCCACAAAAATACGCGAGCTGATAAGCTGCGGAGACATAGAAGGGGCCCAGAAGATGCTGGGATATCCCTATTCCTTCAAGGGAGTAGTGGTGGAAGGCAACAGAATCGGACGCTCAATCGGTTTCCCGACCGCCAACTTGCAGTTGTATGAGCCTTTGAAACTTGTTCCAGGAAACGGAGTGTATCTTGTCCGGGTCAATACCCTTGGAGGTAGTTTCATGGGAATGTGCAACATAGGCAACCGCCCGACCCTGGGTGAGGGCCGTTCACGAACTATAGAAACCAATATTTTTGATTTTGACGAGGATATATATGGTCTGGATATGGAATTGACCTTCATTACAAAAATCAGGGATGAAAGGAAATTCGACAGTCTTGACAACTTGTCATCCCAGCTCGCCTCGGACCGTAAGGCCTGTATTGACATAATAAAAAGAATGTCTTTGTAGAAGCTGGGTTTTATAAAAATAATTATTAACTTTGCCTTTGTTCAAAAGGGTTCTGTTCTGAAGTAACAGGACTCCTTATTTGTTATATGATAATTAAATAAATAGACATGGAAATTCATTACATGACCCAGGAAGGTCTTGATAAGCTAAAGAAAGAACTTGCGGATGCCATAGCACAGAGGCCTGTGATTTCAGCTCAGATTGCGGAGGCGCGTGATAAGGGTGACCTTTCGGAAAATGCTGAGTATGAATCTGCAAGAGAGGCTCAGGGCTTGCTTGAGCTGAATATTGCAAAGCTTCAGAATCTTGTTGCAAATGCACGAGTGATTGACGAGAAGCAGATTGGAACCGACAAGGTCCAGATGCTCAACAAGGTGAAGGTAAAGAACCTTTCCAACGGACAGATTATGAACTTTACCCTTGTGGGTGAGAGCGAGGCTGATTTCAAATCAGGAAAACTTGCAGTCAAGACTCCTATCGGGCAGGCTCTCATGGGACATTCCGTCGGAGACATCGTCGATGCAAAGGTGCCGGCAGGCATCATCAAGTTCGAGATTCTCGAAATTACCCTTTAGTCTTACCTTTCAAATCACTGTCAGATGGCAACAATTTTCACAAAGATAGCCAAGGGGGAAATTCCTTCGTACAAGGTTGCAGAAAGCGAAGAATTCTATGCATTCCTTGATATCAACCCCCTTGTGGCAGGTCATACTCTTGTCATTCCGAAAAATGTGGAGGATGACTACATTTTCAATCTCGATTCCAAAACCTACGAAGGCCTTTGGGCTTTTGCAGCCAAGGTAGCTGCAGCCATCCGTGCCGCAGTTCCATGCAAAAGAGTGGGGGTTGCGGTCCTCGGAATGGAGGTTCCGCATACGCATATCCATCTTGTCCCTCTTAATTCTGAGGCGGACATGGATTTCCGTAAGAAGAAAGTTGAAATGACACCTGAGGATTTTGCCAGGACAGCATCTGCAATATATGAAGAATTTGTTAAAATCAATTAAGCTTGTTCCGGCAGTTTTTGCTGCTGCATTGTTCGTTTGTTCTTGCGGACAAGATGCAAGACTGAGCGGCGTTGTTGGACAGGCGCCGTCTTCATCATTGATTGTGAAGGCGCTGGATATCAATAAATATGAAACGATAGACACGGTGCAGACCGATGCCCAGGGCCGTTTCTCATGCAAGATTCCTCTTCAGAAGGGACAGCCGGAATTCATCTATCTTTTCCATGGTCAGAAGAAGATTGCATCCCTGCTTCTGAGCAGTGGCGACAAGGTCAGCGTAGAGGCGGACACCCTTGGCAATTATTCCGTACGTGGCTCCGAGGAGTCTGTCAAGCTAGCTGAAGTGGAGCGTGATTTTGCTGCTGCACAGAAGACTCTCATGGAGCTGTCACAGTCTCTTGAGGGGCTTGACCCTTCATCTGACAAGGCCGCTGACATCAGGAGAAAGATGGGACAGGAGTACGTTTCATACTACCGTGGAAGAGTGCGCTACATAATGGAGAACAGCCATTCTCTTACGGTTGTGCCTGTCATGTACCAGAGGTTCGGCGACAACCTTCCGGTTTTCGGACAGAGTACAGACGCAATCCATTTTACGAATATCTGCGATTCACTTGAGACTGTATATCCTGATTCCAAATATGTCAAGGCCCTGAAGGCTGAGGCTGCATCGCGCAACAATTATCTTGACCTTGAGGCGCGTCTTAAGAATGCCACTGAAATCGGTTATCCGGACATAACTCTCCCGAATATAAATGCTGAGAAGATTGCCTTGAGTTCCCTCGATGCCAAGGTGGTGCTCGTGCAGTTCTGGAGTGCTGCCGAGGCGTCACAGAAGATGTTCAACCTTGACGTTCTCAAGCCTGTTTATGACAAGTTCCACTCAAAGGGATTCGAGATATACCAGGTTTCCCTTGATACCGACAAGACTCTCTGGGCACGCGTCGTAAAGGATCAGAAACTGCCTTGGATAAGCGTTTGCGACTCGCGTGGCGCAGCTTCTCCATATGTCACATTATACAACATCCCGTCGGTTCCTGCCACTTTCATTATCAGCGGCGGAGAACTTGTCGACGGGAAGGTAATAGATTCCAAATCGCTTGAAAACCTGCTTGCGAAGCTTTTGAAATAATTTACAGCCTCACGGCAGCAAGCAGGCGGTGAGCGTTTTCGTAATAGTCAGCCTCGTCAGGAACGAGTGAATTGACACGGACTAAATGGGAAGAGTGAATCATCTTCCCATTTCCTGTATATATGCCTACATGGGTGATACGGCGGCCTTTTTCTGCTGTGGCAGGTGTGCCGAAAAAGAGCAGGTCGCCTCTTTTGAGCTTGCTTATACGCCTTTGCATTTCCTCCTTGAAGGCAGCCTGGTTCCCTCTTGCATCCTCATCCCAATATGCAGGGTCGGCATCCACCGGTATCTCTTTTCCGCAGAAAACCTGCTGTGAGGCGTTTCTCGGGAGCAGGATGCCGTTCATAAGGCAGGCCCATCTCACGAGGCCGCTGCAATCGACGCCCTTCGGGCTCATTCCGCCCCAAAGGTAGGGCACTCCGAGAAGCTGCATGGCGCTTCCGATGATTCTTTCCTTGTCTTTGTCTGAGATAAACGATTGGTATTCAGGAAGTTCATCCCTGTTTTTGCTCCATGCCAGGCTTCTGAAACCGCTGAATTCCTTAAGCAGTTCCTTCTGCACATAGCCCTTCTTTCCGGAAGGAGTCACCACTTCAATCCACTTGTGTGACACATCACCTCCCTGGCGGAGAATGTCTCCTCCGACAAGGTCGCATATGGTCTGTGAGCAGGTTGATTTGCTGCTGTATATGTGTCCGTAAAGTCCCGTGAACATTAGTTTCGGTGCCTTTTCATACTCCTGAATCTCCTGTTCGGACATAGGCACAATTCCCTTATCCGTGCACCAGGCTTTGTAGGGCTGAGGGCTTACAATTTCCCTCCAATATCCGCTGGAGCCGACAATCTCCACGACGGTTCCCATAAGTTCCTGAGTCTCAAGCGAGGATTCATAGTCGGGAGACACTCTCATATACACCGTTGACAATTCCACAACGGCCAGCTTCGGCTTTCCGTTCTCTGGGGAGTCTCCCTGAGCCTTCTGCTGAGCAAAAGACACTGCCCCGGAGAGCATCAGGAGCAGTGTCGCAAATATCGATTTGATATTCATATATTTATCTTTTGATAGACCGTGCCAGCCTTAGATAAGGGCCTCTCCGGTCATTGCAGCAGGCTGAGGGATGCCCATCAGCTTGAGGATGGTAGGAGCCACGTCGGCGAGCTTTCCGTCCTTCACTTTTTCTACGCCTGCATTGATTACGATGAACTGTACGGTGTTCAGTGAGTGTGCGGTGTTAGGAGTACCGTCGATGTTGACTGCATTGTCGGCATTTCCGTGGTCTGCAGTCAGGAGGACTACATAGTCGTTTGCGATGGCAGCTTCCACCACTTTCTTCACGCACTGGTCAACTTTTGCGACAGCTGAGCAGATTGCGCTGAAAACTCCTGTGTGACCCACCATGTCTCCGTTTGCGAAGTTCAGGATGACCATGTCTTCCTTGCCGGTGTTGAGAACCTCGACGAGTTTTTCAGTAACTTCTGGAGCGCTCATCTGAGGGAGGATGTCGTAGGTCGGAACCTTAGGCGAGTTCACGAGGATACGGTCCTCGTTCTCGAACTTGTCCTCGCGTCCGCCGTTGAAGAAGAAGG
>SAMEA3663036__coassemble_581_pt1 | contig 16656 bp, 13 predicted proteins | sample SAMEA3663036__metabat2_high_PE_029 | metagenome-assembled genome bin SAMEA3663036 (sample SAMEA3663036) | pig gut metagenome | biome: pig gut; feature: pig-associated habitat; material: faeces | place: France | collected 2012 | reverse complement strand
TGACGTTCTTGTCGTTGTGGTCAGATATTTCGGGGGTATCAAACTCGGAATCCCCGGACTTATCCGGGCCTACAAGACTTCCACGGCAGATGCCATCTCCAATGCAAATATCGTTGAGAAAATAGCCTCACGCAGATTCCGTGTGGTGTTCGGCTATATGAGCATGAACAGTGTCATGAAGGTCATGAAAGACCTGAACCTGAGCCAGAGCAATCAGCAGTTCGACATGGAGTGCAGCCTTCAGACAGTTGTAAGGCTCACCCTCGTGGACAGTTTTCTGGAAAGAATGGCCGATGTGGAAGGGTGCAGGGTTGAAGAAGTTTAATATATATTAATCATATATGGGAAAGAAAAGTTTGATTTCAATTGGGGATTTCAGTAAAGAGGAAATCCTTCATGTACTTGAAACAGCCAGGGAATTCGAGCAGAACAAGGAGCAGAAATTTCTTGAAGGCAAGGTCATCGCCAGCCTGTTCTTCGAACCTTCGACCAGGACGAGGCTCAGCTTTGAAACAGCCATCAACCGCCTCGGAGCAAAGGTAATAGGTTTCTCGGATGCCTCGAATACAAGCCAGAGCAAAGGCGAAACCCTCAAGGATACCATCAAGATGGTTTCCAACTATGTTGACATGATTGTCATGAGACACCCCCTCGAAGGCAGTTCCCGCTATGCTTCGGAGGTGGCTTCAGTTCCGGTGGTGAATGCCGGGGACGGAGCCAACCAGCATCCTTCGCAGACACTTCTGGACCTCTATTCCATAATGCAGACCCAGGGCAGGCTTGACTCTCTGACCATAAACATGGTGGGAGACCTCAAATACGGCAGGACCACCCATTCCCTGCTTCAGGCAATGTCGCATTTCAATCCGAAATTCATCTTCACGTCTCCCGAGGAGCTCAAGATGCCTAAGGAGTACAAGACCTTCCTCGATTCAAAGGGAATAGCCTATGAGGAAACGACTTCCCTTGAGGACCACCTCAACGACTGCGACATCCTCTATATGACCAGGGTACAGCAGGAAAGGTTCACGGACCCGATGGAATACGAGAGGGTAAAGGACGTGTACCGTCTCAGCGCTTCCATGCTCACGGAAGTGAAAGAAAACATGAAGATTCTGCACCCGCTTCCAAGAATCACCGAGATTGACCAGGATGTCGATGACACTCCTTATGCTTACTATTTCAAGCAGGCCGAGAACGGACTCTATGTCAGGATGGCCATCATTTCCTATCTCCTCGGATACAGATAGGAATACATCTTCAGGCACACTGAAAGTCAAATAATACAAAAGACGACGACAATGGCAAACAATACGACAAATAAGGAACTGGTGGTCAGCGCTTTGGAAAACGGCACCGTTCTGGACCACATTCCTGCCGACAAGGTTTACAAGGCACTGGACATCCTCAACCTCAAAGGAGTGGAGAACCAGATCACCATCGGAATCAACCTCTCAAGCCGCGCGCAGGGGAAAAAGGGCATCATCAAGATTGCCGACAAGTTTTTTGAGGATGAGGAGCTCAACAAGCTCGCCCTCATTGCCCCGAAGGCCACGGTCAATGTGATACGCAATTTTGAGGTGGTCGAGAAAAAGACGCTGACAATGCCGGAAGAAATAGTCGGCATCGCAAAGTGCATGAACCCGAAATGCATCACCAACCATCAGCCGATAAAAACGAGATTCACAACAATAGATAATGGTAATGAAATTTCACTTTTATGTCACTATTGTGAAAAGATTTCAGATACAAGAGGTATTTTATAAATAAATTATTACCTTTATCGAAAATTTAGTTACAAACAATAAGAAGTCATGAAAAAAGTTCACAATTTCACAGCAGGACCTTGCATCCTGCCTCAAGAGGCGATTGACAAGACAATTGAAGCGCTGAAAGATTTCAAAGGCACTGGTGTCCCGGTCATTTCCATTTCACACAGGACAAAGGAGTGGGAAGGCGTAATGGACGAATGCCGATCGCTTTGGAGAGAGCTCCTGAACATTCCTGACGACTATGAAATTCTTTTCCTCCCGGGAGGAGCGAGCATGGGATTCCTCTATGTTGCAATGAACTTCCTCAACACCAAGGCCGCATATCTTGAGACCGGCGTATGGGCCAAGAAAGCATTGAAAGAAGCTAAAGGAATCGGTGAGGCCTACGCCATCGCCTCATCCGCAGACAAGACATATTCCTATATTCCAAAGGGTTATGAGATCCCGGACGATATCGACTACCTCCATATCACAACCAACAACACAATCTACGGAACAGAGATAGCATACGACATCGACAGCCCGGTTCCGCTCATTGCCGACATGTCGTCGGACATCATGAGCAGGCCTGTGGATGTCAGCAAATATGCAATGATCTATGGCGGAGCCCAGAAAAATGTCGGCCCTGCAGGAGTGGCCTTTGCAATCGTGAAGAAAGACCTTCTCGGCAAAGTCAGCCGCTACATCCCTACAATGCTCGACCTTCGCACCCATATCGACGGCAAATCAATGTTCAACACCCCTCCGGTATTTGCGATATTCGTGATGAACGAAACTCTCAAATGGCTCAAGAGCATCGGTGGAGTCGAGGCAATCAACAAAATCAACAAGGAGAAAGCCGCCCTGCTTTACGGCGAAATCGACCGCAACCCTCTGTTCGTCGGCACCGCAGCCAAGGAAGACAGGTCAATCATGAATGTATGCTTCGTCATGGCTCCGGGCTATGAGGACCTTCAGGACGAATTCATGGCATTTGCCAAGGAGCGCGGTATGATAGGTATCAAGGGACATCGTTCTGTGGGAGGTTTCAGGGCTTCCATCTACAATGCCTGCCCGATTGAGAGCGTTCAGGCTCTGGTTGACTGCATGAAGGAATTCGAACAGCTTAAGAAATAAAAATAGCTAATATTCAGAAGGTTATGAAAATTCTTATCGCTACAGAAAAACCGTTTGCAGCTGCCGCCGTGAACGGAATACGCGAAATTGCAACTGCTGCAGGGCATGAGCTTGCACTGCTTGAGAAATATACCGAAAAGTCACAGTTTCTCGAGGCCGTGGCTGATGCGGACGCTCTTATCGTAAGGTCTGACAAGGTTACCGCCGAGGTAATCGCAGCGGCTCCGAAACTGAAAATAGTCGTTCGTGCCGGTGCCGGCTATGATAATCTGGACCTTGCTGCCTGCACGCAGAGGGGTATCGTTGCAATGAACACCCCGGGACAGAACTCCAACGCAGTTGCCGAGCTTGCAATAGCAATGATGATATTCATGTCACGCAACAGGTTCACCCCTGGTACGGGATGTGAGATTCAGGGCAAGACTCTCGGAATCCAGGCCTACGGAAACGTCGGAAGGCTGGTTGCCGCCAAGGCCATGGCCCTGGGCATGAAGGTGATGGCTTTCGATCCTTTCGTTCCTACAGAGAAGATGCAGGAGGAAGGCGTGACTCCGGCTCAGTCGCTTGAGCAGATGTATTCGTCATGTAATTTCATCTCTCTGCATATCCCGGCAACGCCTCAGACAGTAGGTTCAATCGGCTACGACCTTGTTTCAAGGATGCCTAAGGGAGGATGTCTCGTAAATACAGCCCGCAAGGAGGTCATCAACGAGCCTGAGCTTGCAAAGGTGCTTGAAGAAAGACAGGACCTCAAATACGTCACGGATGTGGCTGCTGCAACCCAGGCGGAGCTTGACGAAAAGTTCGGCAAGAGGGTGTTCGCACCTCCTAAGAAGATGGGAGCCGAGACAGCCGAGGCCAACGTGAACGCAGGCCTTGCCGCCGCTCGCCAGATTGTCGCCTACTTCGCTGACGGTTGCACCAGATTCCAACTCAATAAATAACCTCGCTTTGTCATTTCGAGCGGAGGCACGAAGTGCCGAAGTCGAGAAATCTATTATCCAATGGTAAGAATAAAACCCTTCGCGGCGGTACGTCCGCCCAGAGAATATGTAGAAGAAGTCGCAGCAAGGCCCTATGACGTTCTGAATTCAGCAGAGGCCCAGAAAGAAGCAGGCGAGAAATCCCTGCTCCATATCACCAAACCTGAAATCGACTTCTCCCCCATCATCGACGAGCACAGCCAGCAGGCCTATGACAAGGCCGTAGAGAACTTCAAGGCATGGCAGAGCCGCGGATGGCTGGTGCAGGACGACAAGCCATACTATTACATATATGCCCAGACAATGGAGGGCCGCACACAGTACGGACTTGTAGTCTGCGCACATACCGACGACTATGCCGAGGGCAATATCAAGAAGCACGAGCTCACACGCAAGGACAAGGAGGATGACAGGATGATCCATGTCCGTATCCAGGACGCCAATATCGAGCCTGTTTTCTTCGCATATCCGGACAATGAAGAGGTCAATGCAATCGTCACACGATACATTGCAGGAGTTCCGGAGTATGATTTCGTGGCTGAAGACGGCTTCGGACACACTTTCTGGGTTATCGACAATCAGGACGACATCGACAGGCTGACAGCAATTTTCGCAGGCATTCCTGCATTCTATGTTGCTGACGGTCACCACCGTACAGCCGCTGCAGCAAGAGTCGGAGCCGAGAAGAAGGCCAATAATCCGGCCCATACCGGAGAAGAGGAATACAACTGGTTCATGACGGTGGCATTCCCTGACAGCCAGCTCAAGATCATTGACTACAACCGCGTGGTCAAAGACCTGAACGGGCTCACTCCTGAGCAGCTGCTCAAGGCTTTGGAGGAGGATTTCGAGGTCTGTGAAAAGGGCTCTGACATCTACAAGCCGGGCAGGCTGCACGAGTTCTCGATGTACCTCCAAGGCAAATGGTACTCACTTGCCGCAAAGGACGGAAGGTACGATGACAATGACCCAATAGGAGTTCTCGACGTCACAATCCTTTCCAACCTCGTTCTTGACAAGATTCTGGGAATCAAGGATTTGCGCACAGACAAGCGTATAGATTTCGTAGGCGGAATCAGGGGTCTCGGCGAGCTCAGCCGCAGGGTTGACAGCGGCGAAATGGCCGTAGCCTTCGCCCTCTACCCGGTTTCGATGAAACAATTGGTGGACATTGCCGACTCCGGCAACATCATGCCACCTAAAACGACCTGGTTCGAGCCGAAGCTGCGCAGCGGTCTCGCAATCCACAAACTTTCATAACTCTTCCCATCTCACATTTCTCATCCCACAAATGCCCTCCATCGAATGGTTCAGTCGCCACGAGAAAAGTCGGATAATTCGACCGTGACGCAGCCGTTCCGGAGGGACATTTTCACTTCTTCTCTGGCTGAAGGAGCGCACCCGTCATGCTGAACTCGCAGCCGCAGTAGAGCTGATTGTAGAAATTCTGCTCTCGGATTATCTGGCTGCGACGCTCCTGAAGACCGCCCTTGCGCCAATTCTGATCCCACCATACTACGGAGGTGCCCTCACAGGCCCAGCGTCCTGCAAGATTGATCTGGTCAAGGGATTTCCAACGGGATGAAGCCAGCGTTGTCGTCAGTACCCGAAGGTCATGCGAAGCGGCATATTCCGCAGCCCTGCGCAGCCTCAGGCCGAAACAACGCAGGCAGCGTCCTCCCCTCTCCGGTTCCCCCTCGAAACCCTTTATGGCTGCAAGCCATGCCTCATGGTCATAATCGGCATCCACTATCTCCAGACCGAGGGAACGGGCATATCTGGAACACTCATCCTTGCGGACAAGATATTCCTCGTATGGATAAATGTTTGGATTGCAATAATATATGACAGGCTCAATCCCTTCCTTCATCAGACGTTCCACGATTGCGCCAGAACAGGGAGCACAACATGTGTGAAGGAGGATTTTCCTGTCCCCGAAGGGAGGCTGTAAGCTGTCTTTTTTTTCTTTCATCCGTTCAATGTTCATCATGCAAATATATCACATTTTTCATATTTATCCTTAACTTTGCAGGATGTCCGGTTTAAGATGGTGGAACTCGGGCAAAAAACAGATTTGCGATGATAACAGAAAAACAGATTGAAGAAGCTCTGGAAAAGATTTTCAGGGAATTGAGTTTCAAACAGGAGCCAAAGGGGCTCTATGACCCTCTGAGATATATGATAGCCATCGGAGGAAAGAGAGTGCGTCCACGCCTCTGCCTTCTGGCCTATTCTCTTTTCAAGGACAACATCTCGGAGGAAATCCTTGCTCCGGCTTCCGCCCTTGAGGTTTTCCACAGTTTCACCCTCATCCACGACGACATCATGGACAAGGCCGACGTAAGGCGCGGGGTACCGACCGTCTATCGGAAATGGGATGAAAACACTGCAATCCTTTCCGGAGACGTGATGTCAATTGAGAGCTACCGGCTCATCGCAAAGACCCCTGCAGCATCACTCCCTGCCGTTCTTGACCTTTTCTCAACTACGGCGGCAGAAGTCTGCGAAGGGCAGCAGTACGACATGGATTTCGAAGACCTTGAGCAGGTGCCGATGCAGGACTACATGAAGATGATAGGGCTGAAGACGGCTGTTCTGATTGCATGTGCCGCAAAAATGGGAGCCCTGATAGCCCAGGCATCTGAGAAGGATTGCGACCTGCTGTACAAATACGGATATGACCTTGGACTCGCCTTCCAGATTGCCGACGACTGGCTCGACACATACGCCGACCCGAAAGTCTTCGGAAAGGCAATCGGAGGAGACATCCTGAACAACAAGAAAAGCTGGCTGCTTACCAGGGCCTTTGAAAAGAGCGAAGCCGCAGATGCGCCACAGGGATGCAGGAGGGCCGACCTTGTCGCTGCCATGGCCATGCCTATAGAAACCGACGAGCAGAAGGCTGAAAAAATCGCGGAAGTCAAAAGAATATACGGCGAGTTGCAGGTCGGAATGGATGCACAGGAGGAGATTGTCAGGCTGCACAGCCAGGCTCTCGGCTATGCTTCCGGCCTTGACATCACTCCGGAGCGCCAGGCACTGCTTCGCGACTATGCCAACAGCCTCGTCGGACGTACCAAATAATCCTGAAAAATGCAGAACAACAGATTGGAAATAATGGCCCCGGCAGGCAATTTCGAATGCCTGCACGCCGCCATCCAGGGCGGGGCCGATTCAGTATATTTCGGAGTGGAGAGGCTGAACATGCGCTCACACTCCGCAAACAATTTCAAGATGGAAGACCTTGGAGAGATAGTCAGAATCTGCTCCGAGGCAGGAGTCAAGACCTATCTCACCCTCAACATAGTCCTCTACAACGAAGACCTAGAAGACATGAGGAAGACGCTTGATGCTGCAAAAAAAGCCGGTATCACCGCCGTCATAGCATCGGACATGGCAGCCATCATCTATGCCCGCCAGATAGGTGTCGAGGTTCACATTTCCACCCAGTTGAGCATTTCAAATGCAGAAGCCCTGAGGTTCTATGCCCAGTTTGCCGATGTGATTGTGCTGGCAAGGGAACTGACTCTTGTTCAGGTAAAGGAGATCAAGGCAATCATCGACAGAGACAATATCTGCGGTCCTTCCGGAAGGCGCGTTGAAATCGAAATGTTCGCCCACGGAGCGCTTTGCATGGCGATTTCCGGCAAATGCTATCTGAGCCTGCATGAGTACGGAGCATCAGCCAACCGCGGTTCCTGCTATCAGATATGTCGCCGGGGCTATCAGGTCAGGGATGTGGAGACAGGGAACGAACTGGTGGTTGACAACAAATACATAATGTCACCTAAAGACCTGTGTACCATAGAGTTCATGGACAAAATCATTGATGCGGGAGTCACCGTGTTCAAGATAGAGGGGCGTGCCCGGTCTGCGGAATATGTAAAGAAGGTTGCCTCATGCTATCGCCGTGCAGCCGATGCTGTCTGCGAAGGACGCTACACTCCGGAGCTTGCCGCCACCCTCAAGGAGGAACTCTCGGAGGTGTTCAACCGGGGATTCTGGGACGGCTACTATCAGGGCGCCCGTCTGGGTGAGTGGAGCGAGGTCTATGGTAGCAAGGCCACAAAGAAAAAGGTCTATTGCGGCAAGGTGACCAACTGGTTCGGAAGGCTCGGGGTTGCGGAAATCCTTGTGGAATCCGCGTCTCTTAAAGTTGGAGACCGGATACTGATCATAGGCCCGACCTCCGGCGTTGTAGAATACACCGTCCCAGAAATCAGGGTGGACCTCAAGCCGGTTGACCAGGCCCCGAAAGGGACACTATGCTCAATCCCTATTGACTGGTCCAAAGCCGCCCCCGGAGCAAGGGAAGAGCGCCAGGGCCTCTGCGGCGACGGATGTAGCGAAGCATCCTGCCGAGCCATCGAAGACGAGCGCCTTCGCCGCTCAGACAAGGTCTATCTATGGGAATAATACCTGACAGATACATGAGGGAACTTTCGCGAATGATGCGGGAGGGTTTTCAGAGATATGAAGGAACAAGAGTCGGAGGATGGCTGGCACTGAGCCCGCTGCTGGTCTTCCTCGGGGTCTATCTGCTGTCGTCGGTGCTGGCCGGAGATTTCTACAAGATTCCGGTTTCATCGGTATTCCTGATTGCCTCTGTCTGGGCCGTATTTATATGCCGGGGAAAGACCATAGAGGAGAAAATCGCTGTATTTTCCAAGGGAGCCGGTGACAAGAATGTGCTTCTGATGATATGGATATTTGTCCTTGCAGGTGCATTCGCCGCCACAGCCAAACAGATTGGAGCTATTGATGCCACGGTCAATCTCACCCTCAGAATCCTCCCAGGGAAGCTGCTCTATGCCGGTCTCTTCCTTGCATCATGCTTTATTTCCATGTCGGTGGGGACAAGTGTCGGGACCATCGTTGCCCTGGTGCCCATTGCCGCCGGAATCGCCTCTGAAATCGGGGCCGGAGTGCCCTTTATCACTGCCATTATAGTCGGTGGCGCCTTCTTCGGAGACAATCTCTCCTTCATTTCCGACACCACAATCGCTGCCACCAGAACGCAGAACTGCTCGATGTCGGATAAATTCAAGGCCAATCTCAGCATTGCAGCGCCCGCAGCTGCCGCTGTTGCGGTTATTTATATAATTATGGGGTCTTCGGTCAGCTTTTCTCCGCAGGCCGGTGCCGTGGACTGGGTACTGCTGATTCCATATATCCTCATCATCGCCCTGTCCATCTCCGGGATGAACGTCTCGGCCGTGCTGCTGTGCGGACTGACGGTAAATGCAATTATCGGATTTGTGAGGGGTCTCGTCGGCTGGAGCGATTTTCTTAGCGCTGTCGGAAGCGGCATCAGCGGAATGGGTGACCTGATTATCGTGACATTGCTTGCCGGAGGAATGCTTGAAGTCATCCGGGAATGCGGAGGACTTGACTTCATCGTAGGCAGTCTGACAAAGCACGTCAAGGGCAAACGGGGAGCAGAGCTCAGCATTGCCGGCCTTGTTTCGCTGGCAAACCTTTGTACGGCAAACAACACAATAGCCATAATCACAACAGGAAGAATCGCCCGCGAACTGACTGAAAAATTCGGGCTGGACCCTCGGAAAAGTGCCAGCATACTTGATACCTTTTCATGCCTTGTGCAGGGCCTGATTCCCTACGGTGCCCAGCTTCTGATGGCATCCGGGCTTGCCGGCATCTCTTCTGTTTCGATTATTTCCTACCTCTACTATCCTTTTGCACTGGGCATCATCGCCTTTGCCGCAATCATTTTCCGCTTTCCACGCCGCTACAGTTGATTGTCACGATTCTGAACCATGGGCCTGGATAACGACAACGGGAACGACTATGGACCGGGCTTATGAGAGTGAAGTAATGCGAAGAACTGATGTGGTTGAGGATGTGATTCGGTATGCCTGGTCAATCCGCAAGGAAAGAAGGGCAGCACAACGGCCTGAGGCTGCCTCTTCCTGATTCTGAGCATTGACAAGAAGGACAGCTCCGACCTTGTCGGCAGCATCATATTTCAAATCGGTGAACATGTCGCTCAGAAGCTTCCGGCCGTTCAGCCCGAGAGGACGCATCCAGTCACCGCTGCGCCAGCGTCTGAGCACAAACGGGAACTTAAGATGCTCAGCATCAAGCACCACAACCCCTTCGGGCTGTTTTATAGGCATACCGCTTTGCCACTGTACGACCTCCACAAGGAACCTGCGTCCATTGAAATTATAGATTCCCGGGGCTCTGACAGCCATGATATCTTCCGAATAAACCTCATTTCCCTTCAAACTTACATCAAGAACTCCCCTGCCGGTCTGAAGGACATGGGTTGCTGAAGAGAAGGTCTTGCCGGAAAAAGTACGCCCGGAAACCAGAAGATTCTCAAGCGATGACAACTGGGCTGAATTGAAACCATATGGAGACAATATATAATATAAAAGGTATCTCCACTGCGGAAAAGACAGAAGGGCCTCGACATTCACCTTCACTCCTTCCAAAGTCCGTCTCACCCCCTCCAAATCCTGCCCATCTCCCTCCACGGGAGGAAGCGTCATCATAGCACCGTCCTCATGTACGACAACCCTTGAAGCGGCCTCCTTACACCAATCCTCAACAATCGAAGCGGCATCATTGAAATAGGAAATCTCCCGGTTGAATGTCTGTATGAAGGAAGGATTCAAGCGCTCGAACTGAGGAAATACCTCGTTGCGGATGCGGTTGCGCTTGTAGTCAGATGAAAGATTTGAACTGTCATTCCTGTATTTTATACCCCAGGAAAAGGCATAGCCCTCTATCTGCTTGCGGGTAAAACCCAGCATCGGACGGACCAAAACAGTTTTACGGCCGGATATTCCCTCTTCGGATGCACAGTCCCCGAAAGGAAAGTCCGAAACTAGTTGCATTCCCGTGATTCCATCCAGGCCAGTTCCACGCAAAAGATTGAGCATCAACGTCTCAGCATTGTCATTAGCATTGTGAGCCACGGCCGTGAAAGCATATCCGCATTCGCGGCAAAGGTCAGCGAACCACCGGTATCTAAGCTCCCGGGCCGCCATTTCAATGCTTACCGAATGTTCCGAAGCATAGCCTTCGGTTTCAAACGAAGCCAGATGCAGTTTAACCCCATGCCCGGCTGCCCACGCCTCAACGAGTGCCTGATCTCCGTCACTTTCGGCTCCACGCAAATTGAAATTGCAGTGCGCAAGGGCAAATTCGCCCTCGCATGAGCGCTGGAACAGGTCTGCCATGACCATGGAATCCACGCCTCCGCTGACGGCAACGAGCATCTTTGGCCCACACTTGCCATCAAACGAAGAGGCTGACCAATTTTCATTGACCAGCCCCCTCAATTCATCAATTATTTCAGAAAAACGCCTGAGCATCAGTCTTAGTTCTTCTTGCTTGCAATTGTATAGGTGAATCCGAATGCAAGGGACTCTTTGAACTGTACAAGAGGTCCGGCACCTTTGTTAGCCCATCCGTTTGCACCCCATTTTTCATTGTATTTCGCGCTCTTGCTGCACCTCTTGTCATAAGCTTCTGTGCTGAACATCACCATATCATCATAGATGAGGTTAGTGGTGAGGGTAAGAGAGAAATACTTGGCAATCTTCCAGTCGAAACGGTTGTCCCAGTTGATACGTGGACAAGGGTTTGTCTTGTGGTTCTTCAGATAGTCCTCGAAGAAAACAATTTGGGTAGAATATGCAAAGTTGTCATTGATATTCAATTTGATATCAATCTTGAGCTGGGCACCAAACTCAAAACGTGCTCCACGATAGAATTTGTCTCCTATTGCCTCATTCTGTTCTGCACTGCTGAGAGCGGCATATTCCGCAGTAGCCTTGTAGGCATCGACATCTTCGATTGTCTTTCCCTTCTTGAGCTGCATACCATAAGCAGTCCTGAGCTTCTTGTCAGTCACAATTACATAACCTCCTGTCAAAGGTGCAAAGTTGACGGCAAGCCATTTGGTCGGGGTATAATCGATACCGAGAGCGAGGTTAGTGTAGGCCGGTGCAAGGAAATTTGACTTCAGCACTCTGGCATCCCTCCAAAGCTCCTTCTGGACTTTTTTGTCAAGAGCATCCAGACCCGGAAGATTTCCCTGATCATCCTTGTACGAATCCGGTACGGACGGAGTCTTGTAGTCCCATCCCCTTGTAAACTGCGACTTGAAATCGAAGTTGGCAGAGAAATAGAGATATTTGGTGGAAGGAGCCTTGTAACCCCATTTACTCTCAAGATAGATGCGGTCGGTGCTCTTCTGAAGCAGAGGTTTTGAAGATGAATAGAGGACTCCGAAATCGAGCTGGAGTCGGTTGTTCCAGATCATGTCATCCTTCTTGTAGTTTGCATTGCCATCAATGAAAGCGGCAAGCGAGAAGGTATTGTCTCCACCGGCAGCCCAGTTGGTAAGACTTGTCTGACCTATATTGAGATTTGTCTTGAGAGACTCGGACCAGTAGTTAGGCTTCTTGACTTCAGGCTTAGCCTCAGGAGCCTGGGATACGGTTCTTGCAGCTTCAGCGGCAGCCTTCTGAGCTTCTGTAAGTTCCTGTGCAGCAGCACCTAAAGAAATAATAGCTGCAAAAAAAGCAATAAAAATTCTTTTCATAGTGTGTTTTGATTCTTTAATATGACATAGCGAAGAGAACCCTCTGATGTGAAGGCTTGCCGGTGTAGATGCACTTGCCTTCCTCGACGCATACTGCGCTGTCCATAGGGATGCAGCGGATTGTTGCCTTGGTCTCTTCCTTGATTTTCTCTTCGGTCTCCTTGGTGCCGTCCCAGTGGCAGAGCAGGAAGCCTCCCTTGGTAATTTCTTCCTTGAACTCTTCCCATGTGTCCACCTTGCGGATATTGTCATCCCTGAATTTGAGGGCTCTTGCATAGATATTCTCCTGAATGTCTACAAGCAGGTCCTCAATTCTCTTTGCAAGGCCTTCAACCGGCACGGATATCTTCTCAAGTGTGTCACGACGGGCAATTTCCACGGTACCGTTAGCAAGGTCGCGGGCACCGACTGCAAGGCGTACAGGAACTCCCTTGAGCTCCCACTCCGCAAACTTGAAGCCCGGACGGAGGGTGTCGCGGTCGTCAATCTTCACGCTGTGGCCATGAGCCTCAAGTTCTGCCTTGAGTTCGCTCATCTTTTCGAAGATTGCCCTGTTGCCTTCCTCGTCCTTGCCGACGATTGGAACGATAACTACCTGAATCGGAGCAAGTTTCGGAGGAAGTACGAGTCCGTTGTCGTCTCCATGAGCCATGATCAGCGCACCCATCAGACGGGTTGAAACTCCCCATGAAGTTGCCCACACATATTCCTGTTTGCCTTCCTTGTTGGTGAATAGTACATCGAAAGCCTTTGCAAAGTTCTGTCCGAGGAAGTGGGAGGTTCCTGCCTGGAGAGCCTTTCCATCCTGCATCATGGCCTCGATGGTCATGGTGTCCAGGGCTCCTGCGAACCTTTCATTAGGACTTTTATGGCCCACAACTACAGGAAGCGCCATCCAGTTGCGCGCGAAATCGGCATAGACATTCACCATCTTGGTTGCCTCGGCAATTGCCTCCTGCTCAGTGGCATGGGCAGTGTGACCCTCCTGCCAGAGAAACTCGGCGGTCCTCAGGAAAAGACGGGTACGCATTTCCCAGCGAACGACATTTGCCCACTGGTTGCACAAAATCGGAAGATCGCGCCATGATGTAACCCAATTCTTGTATGTATTCCAGATTATGGTTTCCGAGGTTGGCCTTACCACGAGCTCCTCTTCAAGCTTTGCAGACGGATCCACAACCACCCCCGGGCCGTCAGGATTGGCCATGAGACGATGATGTGTCACTACAGCACACTCTTTTGCGAATCCCTCCACATGCTCCGCCTCACGACTGAGGAAAGATTTCGGGATGAAAAGAGGGAAATAAGCATTCTGATGTCCGGTATCCTTGAACATTTTGTCAAGGACGCTCTGCATCTTCTCCCAAATAGCATATCCGTATGGTTTTATGACCATACAACCCCTTACTGCTGAACGCTCTGCGAGGTCAGCCTTAACTACCAGATTGTCGTACCACTGAGAATAATTCTCGGATCTTTTGGTAACCTCTTTTGCCATTGTTTATTGTTTTTGTATTTTTTTATTTCTATCATTGCACTTGCTTGGACTTGCAGGCCCTGCAAAAAACGGCAAGATTCTTGTAAATACCAAGCAGGTTGCAAAGATATGAATTTTATCGGAATTACAGGTATTTATGCAACCGACACCTTATAAATATTATAAATGGAGGTTATTTTTATGAAAAGAACAGTTGGACTACTGGTTTCCGCAGCGGCGATACTTCTGTCTTCGTGCGGGACAACTGCCCGATATGCTTCTTCAGACAACGGGCAGAGATTTCAGGATGGAATCTACGGCACAACTCCATCATTCCGGACCAAGGCCGAGAAAGAACTCGGCAAACAGGCCGCAGATGCCCTTATCGAAAAGACTCAGGCTTCAGAGATATATCTTTTCGGCGATAAGAAAGACACCGTCATCATTCCGGACAACATGGCTGCAAAGATCAAGCTGAACACCCAGGAAGGCACGAGCGTGACGGTCGTGAATGTTGAGAATCTGTATGAATGGGATTTCTATAATCCTTATGACATCCGCAATTCATACTGGTACGGATATGGACCATATTATTCATGGACCTACAGTCCATGGAGATACCGATATGACCCATGGTACTATGGATTCAGCCCGTTCTATCGCGACCCATGGTATTACGGACACTATTATTATGGATTCTATGATCCTTTCTATTATGACCCATGGTATGGATTCCGCGACCCATGGTATTACCACCACCATGGATGGTACGACCCGTTCTATCACGACCACCATCATCACCACCCTGCACCTCCGAAGAGGGATGTATATCACGGTTCACGTGCGAATGCCGGATTCACACAGGCAGGATCGGGAAGGGTTTCAGCAAACGGGGGCAGCTCATACGCAACAAGCCAGCGAGTTGCGGGCACGTCAAGGTCTGAGGCGGCAGGTGCTTCACGCAGCGGAGCGGTACGTCAGGGAAGTTCTGCACCTGTAAGGCAGGGAGCCGCCTCGACAAATCCGACGAGGGTATCATCTGCCGGAAGGACCGGAGCAAGCGCATCTGCAAGCAGGGTTACCTCTGCGACGAGGACTGGCAGCACAGCCACAAGGCTCACCGCCTCTACAAGGACCACTGCGACTACTGTCCGGACCACGGCAACGACCTCAAGGGCGACCGCAGGAACCACGACAAGACCTGCAACAGTTTCAGGCACGACGACCTCAAGGGCGGTGGCTGGCACGGCATCAAGGACCACGGCAACGACCTCAAGGGCCACGGCAGCAACAAGACCGGCAACAACCTCTGCATCAACTAACTACAGAAGGCCAACAAGTTCATCGTCTTCTTCAGCCAGCGGTTCATATTCAAGGAGTTCTTCTTCCGGCAGTTCGTCAGGCTATACAAGAAGCAGTTCGTCAGGCTACACCAGAAGCAGCTCATCGTCTGGCAACAACAGTTCGTCATCGAACTATAACAGGAGTTCTTCATCTTCGTCAAGCTACAACAGAAGCTCTTCGTCGTCAGGCAGCTCATACTCACGCAGTTCGTCAAGTTACAGCGGCGGATCATCGAGAGGCAGCTATTCGGGAGGCGGAAGCAGCAGCGGAGCAAGCCGCAGCAGCGGTGGCGGCAGTTACAGACGCTGACCGCATCAGCCAATCAGATAACTGTATGACAGGCTGCATGACAGCCTGAAAATTTCAGAAAATTTAACAAGCACAATATGAAAAAGACATTAATGACAATTTTTCTCTCGGCGGCAGCAATCGGTGCACTGAACGCACAGACTGTGGGGGACGCGCTGACCCTGAGCGAGAACAATTACGAGGGGACAGCGAGGACGATTGCGCTTGGAGGAGCGGTCACGGCGCTTGGCTCTGACCTCGGATCGATCACTATGAACCCGGCAGGAAGCGCCGTAGCCGGATATTCACAGATTACCATTTCCCCGGGGTTTTCTTTCTGCTCAACAATGGCTCAGGGAGTGACACCGGCGGAAAACGGATGGCAGCCATCAAACAACTACTTCCAGAGCAAGATGCAGAGCAGCCGCACCAGATTCATGATTCCGAATCTCGGATTCACGTTCAACATTGATACAGGACGCAAAAGCGGCCTTAAGGGAGTCACATTCGGCTTTGTAATGAACGGCACCAACACATGGAATGAAGACGTATATGCCAAAGGCACCAATGACAGGACAACATTCCTCGGAGCCATGGCAAGCGGAGCCGACGGATTCACCCCGGACCAGCTTATGAGCGACGATGCATTCAACAACGTCCCTTGGAGCGCAGCCATCGGCTACTACACAGGCATGATCAGCCATATCGGGGATAACAGGTACATCGGAGCGACAGAAATGCTTGTCGGTGGCAGCATCAGCATGCCGGGCACAATCAACCAGCAGTTCGGAATGACAAAGACAGGCGGCAAGTATGACTACCTCTTCAATGTCGGGTTCAACATCTCGGACTTCATCTACCTCGGCGCCAACATCGGCATAACATCGGCCTCATACACCTACTCACAATACATGAAGGAATCGGCCGTAAATTTTGAAGACTTCGAAATCAAGATGGTGGACTCGGAAGGGAAAGAGCTGGTTTCGTATTTCAACGAAATGACCTACAAGTCGGCCTATACTCTGAACTCTACGGGAGTATATGGCAAATTCGGTCTCCTTGTTACTCCTGTCAAGGGTCTCAGGCTTGGAGCGGCAA
>SAMEA3663036__coassemble_508_pt1 | contig 18073 bp, 14 predicted proteins | sample SAMEA3663036__metabat2_high_PE_029 | metagenome-assembled genome bin SAMEA3663036 (sample SAMEA3663036) | pig gut metagenome | biome: pig gut; feature: pig-associated habitat; material: faeces | place: France | collected 2012 | reverse complement strand
AAGAAGAACTCGCGTGAGATTTGCGCCGTCACCAACCGGACCGCTCCACATGGGAGGCGTCAGGACAGCGCTATACAACTACCTCTATGCTAAGCAGCACGGAGGCGATTTCATCATAAGAATAGAGGATACAGACTCCCAGAGGTTCGTCCCTGGAGCTGAGAAATATATAATCGAAGCACTCAACTGGTGCGGCATTATTCCGGATGAAGGCGTTGACTCTGAGGGAAATGTGGTGGAAACGGCTTCGGAGCGTCATCCGCATGCTCCATACAGGCAGAGCCAGAGAAAGAGCATCTACCGCAAATATGCCGAGGAACTTGTAGAAAAGGGTTTTGCATATTATGCATTCGACACGGCCGAGGAACTTTCAGCAAAGCGGGCGGCTCTTGAGGCTGAGGGCAAGACCTTCATCTACAACCATACTTCACGCATGGAGCTGCGCAACTCCCTCTCAATGCCTGAGAGCGAGTGGAGGCCGCTTCTTGAGAGCCACACAGACTGGACAATCCGTTTCAAGATGCCGGAGGGCAGGGTAGTGAAGATGGATGACCTGATTCGCGGCCATGTCGAGGTAAATACCGTTACTCTTGACGACAAGGTTCTTTGGAAGAGGGCCGACGAACTTCCGACCTACCACTTGGCAAACATCGTGGATGACCATCTGATGGAAATCACCGAAGTCATAAGGGGAGAGGAGTGGTTGCCTTCTCTTCCGCTGCATTACCTTCTTTATGAGGCATTCGGCTGGACGGACACCATGCCACGCTTTGCTCACCTTTCACTCCTTCTGAAACCGGACGGAAAAGGCAAGCTTTCCAAGAGGGACGGAGACCGCCTCGGTTTCCCTGTCTTCCCTCTTAAATGGACCAATGCCGAGGGTGAGGTGTCAAGAGGCTATCGTGAGGACGGATATTTCCCAGAGGCTTTCGTGAACCTGCTTGCAATGCTTGGTTGGAACCCCGGAGACGACAGGGAACTTTTCACCATGCCTGAGCTCATCGAAGCTTTTTCTCTTGAGAGAGTGATCAAGTCAGGTGCAAGGTTTAATCCTGACAAGGCAAAATGGTACAATAAGGAATATCTCAGGACCAAGACTGCTGAGGAACTTACCGAGCTCTACATCCCGATTCTCGAGTCCAAGGGCATGCAGATTGTCGACTGTGCAAAATGTGCCCTTACTGCAGGCTCGCAGATGAGCGCTCAAGGTGCTGATTTCCAGAATCATATCTTTACCCGCGACTATGTCCTCCGCATTGTCGGGCTCATAAAGGAAAGGGCTTCGTTCGTTGCCGATTTCTGGGATATAGCTTCATACCTCTTTGTAAGCCCAACTTCGTTTGTGGAGAAGGATGCAGCAAAGTTCTGGAAAGAGGAAAATTACAGTCTCGCACTCAAGGTGGCTGATTTCATTCTCGCTTTCGACGGGGAGTTCACCAAGGAGTCGCTTGAGGGACCGCTTGAGGAATTTATCCGCGGCAACGAGTGGCCTATGGGCAAGGTCATGAATTGTCTGAGACTTGCCCTCGTGGGTGCTTCCAGCGGACTTGGAATTGCTGACATAGTCACCCTCATCGGAAAAGAGGAGTTCGGCCGCAGGATTGAGTTCATCAAGGCTACTCTTGGTTGTTGAATTTTTATTCAGATATAATTATGAAGATAGGTATATGTAGTGATCACGCCGGTTTCGAATATAAGACCAGACTGATTGCGTGGCTGGAGGAATGTGGCCATGAAGTAGTGAATTTCGGAACAGATTCCACCGACAGCATGGACTATCCGGATGTAGCCCATCCTCTTGCAACGGCGGTTGCTAAGGGAGATGTCGATGGCGGTATCGCAATGTGTGGCACCGGAAACGGCATGGCTCTGTGCCTGAACAAACACATCGGCGTCCGTGCCGGCCTTGCTTGGAGCGAGGAAATAGGGGCCCTTCTGAAGCAGCACAACAATGCCAATGTACTTGTTATGCCTGCAAGATTCATCCCTTTCGAGGAGGTTCTCAAAATCACCCGAACCTGGCTTGAAACCCCGTTCGAGGGCGGAAGACACCAGCGCAGAGTTGCTAAGATTGAGCAGTTCTGACAATCTTCAGGATTGTACCATCAGAAAAACATAACATTTTGGAAGCATATATCCCAACGAGGCAGGACACATGCCTCTCACACAATATAGAAGATTATCCCGGTGGCCTCATCATCCCTGTTGACAAACCCTACAGGTGGACTTCCGCCGATGTAATCAGGAAAATAAAATTTGCTTCCATCAGACATTTCAGCAAGAAAAATCTGAAAGTCGGACATGCAGGCACTCTCGACCCTCTGGCTACGGGAGTGCTTCTTGTGTGCATAGGCAATGCAACCAAACTTGCGGAGTCACTTCAGGCTCACGACAAGGAGTATGTGGCCGGCATAAGTTTCGGCGCAACCACTCCTTCCTATGACCTTGAAAAGGAAATTGACAGATTCTTTCCATATTCCCATATCACGGAAAGTGCTGTCCGTGAGGCTCTTGCAGGCTTTATCGGAGAGCAGGACCAGGTTGCGCCTCTGTTTTCCGCCAAGTCTGTTGACGGGGTGAGGGCCTATGAACTTGCCAGGAAGATACACAAGGAAGGCGGCTCGATGGACGATGCGGCAAAGGACCTTATCCGTTGCAGCCGCATAAGGATATCCGAATTGGAACTGCTTTCATTCTCGGCAGCGGCCTGCATGCAGGCAAACATCCCTGCGGAAAAGACGGCCCCTGCGTCAAGTCGGACCTCCGGGCAATCTGAAGACAGCACCGCCTCATCAAGAATAAACGTAACAGACAACAGTGCCCTCGGCCTTCCCCGTGCAGTCGTAAGGATTGCCTGCAGCAAGGGCACTTATGTACGCGCCTTTGCCCGCGACCTGGGAGAAGCGCTCGGCAGCGGCGCCCATCTGGACAGCCTTCAGCGCTCCGCCAGTGGCATTTTCCGAGTCGAAAACGCCCTCTCCGTCGAGCAGGTCATCGCCTTGCTGAATTGTGAATAAGGCTACTCCGCCTGAGATGACATGCCGTGCGCCTTCCTGCGGATTGCGGCAGTATTCTCAAGCTCGCTGCGATTCTGCCCCTCGGAAACAATCAGCACAGGCTTCATGCCGCCTTCGAACAGATTCTTTTTCCGGACAGCCGCATTGTTGTAGCCGATTTTCTCGCTTCTGATTTCCGGGAGGCTGATTTCTTCATCGGAGGAATTGTTCTTCAGATATCTGTAATTCTCATCAATCCAGATGATATTCCCCAGATTCGCATCGGTAATCTGGTCCAGCATGCCCATCTTGAATCCCGTGGCAATAGCCGTGATGTTCACCCTGTCGCCGAAAGCCGGATCGTCATCGAACACGATACCGGTCTTGAAGTTGTTGGCATTACCGGTGTACCTGTCAATGAGTTTGTTGATTTCGTCAAGCTGAGTCATCTTCACGCCCTTCTCGTTCCTTCCGACAGTAATGTTGATAAGCACGTACTTGGCAGTCTTCAGGTCGAAATCGTTCAGAAGAGGGGATTCGAGCGCGTTCTTCACAGCATCCTCCAGACGATTGTCTCCGGTACCTGTTCCGCAGCCCATCAGAGCCATGCCGCTGTTTTTCATCATCGTGCGTACATCATTGAAATCCACATTGATATGTCCCTTCTTCTTTATGATTTCAGTGATGCCCCTGACAGCTGTGGCAAGCACCTCATCAGCCTTCGGGAAGGCATCCTGAATCAGAAGGTCTCCATAGAAATCATATAATTTTTCATTGTTGATAATCAGCAGACTGTCAACATTTTTCTCAAGCTCGTTGATTCCGTCAACAGCTTTGGAAGCCGATTCGCAACCCTCGCTCTTGAAAGGCAGGGTAACCACTCCCACGGTAAGGATGCCCTTCTTCTTTGCCATTGCCGCAATCACAGGCGCAGCACCGGTACCCGTACCGCCGCCCATTCCAGCTGTAATGAAAAGCATTTCAGTCCCTTCAAGAGCCTTTGCAGCAATCTCATCCTGGGAATTCAAGGCTGCATTACGGCCTTTTGTAGGGTCACAGCCGGCGCCCAGACCTTCTCCGAGCTGGATCTTGATCGGGACAGCGCAGCTCTCAAGTGCCTGAGCATCAGTGTTGCAGACTACGAAGGTACAGCCCTCGATTCTCTGCCTGTACATATAATCGACGGCATTGCAACCGCCGCCACCTACTCCGATGACCTTGATGATGGATTTTTCAGGAATCCAGTCAGCCGGGGTGATATCCATGTTTTCAATATTGTCATTGTATTCCATTGTCAGTCCTCCTATGCTTGCGGTGTTTCATCATTGGCATTGTCATAAAGATTGAAGAGTGTGTTCACAACCTTCTGTGTCCATCTCATCTTAGGCTTGGCCCTGGTTTCCGGCTTACTCTCACCCTTAGGCTTCGGTTCGGGCTCCACAGTCTCGAATTCCAGCAGGGTCTGCTGTACGCCCTCTTCCGGTTTCTCAGCTTCAACTTCCTGCTGGTCAGCCGCTCTGTCCGAGTTCTCAACGGTTACGGTAGCATTTGTGAAGTCCTCGCTATTGATGGCGCAGTTGATGCCCTTGTCCTCGAGAGCCGCCAGAATGAGACCGACCGATGTCGTAGCCGACGTGTCGGTGATGCCGTCGCAGCCCTGGCATGAAAACAGTCCCTTAGGGTAGCCGGTCCTGACCTTATAACCTGAAATGTCGTATATGTAATTGCCGAGGTTGGCCGTCTGGGCGACACCTCCGGTAACGACAATTCCGCTTCTTATCATGTCTGCAAAGCCGCTTTGTTCAATTTCGTAGAGGATGGCCATGATGATTTCCTCCACCCTCGCTGTAATGATTTCCGAGAGATATTTCACCGGAAGCTGCTTGTCCGGATCGGCAGAATTGCTCCTGATGTGTATGATTTTCTCGCTCAGGTTCTGGAGTTTTTCCGGCATGCAGGCCCCGTAGCCGAGCTTTATGTTCTCTGCCAGGATGTCGCTGATCTGGCACTCGGTCTTGATGTCATCGCTGATATTCTTTCCTCCGAACGGGATGGATGCATAGTGACGCATTATACTCCCGTGATAGATTGATACAGAGGTACATCCGCCTCCGAAGTCGATGAGGGCAACCCCGTTTTCCATCTCTGAATCAGACAGGACAGCCTTTGCCGTGGAGTCAGCTGTGAAATATTTTCTTATGGCAGGAATCCCCACCCTGTTCATGACATGGTCAATCTTGTTGAGCGAACGTTTGTTGCCGATGAAAATCTTAAAATTGCCCTCGAGATTGTCCCCGGTCATGCCGATGATGTCGCTCTCGATAATCTGGAAATTTTCTCCGTCTGAAAACGACTGTGCAACGGCACCGTAGATGGCATCCTTCTGAGGGTCGGCCAGAGGATATGAACTCTCTGCAAAGTTCTTCAGGTAGGCAATATCTTCTGCCGTGATATCGCAGTCCTCTCCTCTTTCCTGCATTACTGCGGTATTGATTTGCTGGACCACAGGGAATTTAGGCATACCGACCACCGCAGAGGTAATCTTGATGCCAAGTTCTTCCTCAGCCTCGTGGATAGCCTGGGAAAGCACTCCGGTAACGGAAGATTCATTGAAGACACCGCTGTAGCGGATTCCGCTTGAAGGAACCTCCTTGTAATAGATAATCTGTACATCCTCCCCGCTGACCTTGGCAACTGTCAGAGCTGTCTTGGATGTACCCAAGTCGATTGCGACGATGTATTTTTCTGATATGCCCATATTTATATTATATTTATTATCAATATTTTGTGAGTCTTTCCACTTTTGTTCCCACTAATTATCGGCTCCTGCATACAATCTGTCCTTCATATTTCAGGTCCACTGACCTGTAATATCCCTCCTCTTTGGACGGGGCGATGTAAGTATAATATTTCTCCATTTTGGAGAACTTTTCCTCAATTCTGCAAGGCTGTCCGAAAAGAAATCTTTCACGTCCTTCCCTCGGAATCAGAATCAGTTCCCCGTTTTTCTCTACATGAATCTGGACGACCTTGTCCCTCCATGTCCTCTCCTTTTCTATATAATTGACCACATCCATCACTTTCCTGAACCATTCCATCTCCTTCGGGTCTTCGATATATCCCTTGTGTCCGCTGTTGGCCTTGAGAGGGATATCCCCGTCAATTATCTGGACATGTGAGGCATAGGAATTCTGAAGCGGGAAAATGCACCCTTCTGCATCTGCATAGAAGCCTCCGTCGCTCTTCTGGAAGCGCACAATCGGTTTTCTCTGTGTCACAAGAACGTTGAGCATGCTGTCACGGGTGACATAGGCCTGGCTCTTGTAGATGGCGCTCCTGCTGTCCACAATCTGTTCGATCCGTGTCAGGTTGAGGCTGTCAATCTGCCTGCCTCTAACATCTCCATAGCTTTTCTCTATGAAGGTCCTGACATCCGCTCCCGAAACGAAATGATTCGTGGAACTGTCTGTTATGACGACATTTATGCCCTTGCACCTTATCGGCTTGCGAGAGGCCTGCCCGGCAATGAAAGTCACCCCCATGCAAAGTGCAAGCACTCCGCTCAGGACTCCTGAAAGAATGTATCTGGTGACTCTTGTCATAATCTATTTCTCTATTCTCTTTTTGAGCATTGCAGTGATCGGTTCAATGAAACGGTCGATATTGCCTGCACCGAAGGTGATGAGAGTGTCAACCGGCTCCTGTGCGAGGTAATCCATCAGCTCCTCCTTCTTCAGCAGCACCTTGTCCGGACATGTCACCTTGTCAAAGATGATGGAGGAATCCACACCCTCAATCGGCTCTTCACGGGCAGGATAGATGTCCAGCAGGATGAGCTTGTCAACTGCGCTCAGAGCCTGTGCGAACTCATCGGCAAAGTCCCTTGTGCGGGTGTAAAGATGAGGCTGGAATATTGCGGTGAGCTTCCTGCCACTGAATATCTCCCTCATTGAGCTGATGGCCGATGAGATTTCCTTCGGATGGTGGGCGTAATCGTCTATGTATGAACATTCTGGAGTGTTGACATGGATGTCGAAACGCCTCTTAACTCCCTGGAATGAAGCAAGGGCCTCACGCACCTTTTCCGGAGCTATGCCGTAGGTAAGGGCAATCGCGCTCGCTGCCACGGCATTTTCCACGTTCACCCATCCGGGCACTCCCACCTTGCAGCCGCCAAGCACCTTGCCTGTGTAGCAGAGGTCGAAGGTGAAATATCCGCACTCGTCCTTGCTAATATTGCTTGCGTGGAAATCTGCATCCGGATTGTCATAGGAGTAGGTAAGTATCTGAGCTTTAGTATCTTCCTTGCCGATTTCAAGACCATATTTCTTGATTATATATCCCGAGGTCTGTCCTGCAAAGGCCTTGAAGGCCTCGACGATGTGCTTCCTGTCCCCGTATATGTCCAGATGGTCGGCATCCATCGAAGTGATCACGGCAATCTGTGGGAAGAGCTGAAGGAAGGACCTGTCGAACTCATCGGCCTCAGCCACGATGACCGGATTGGCACTGGTCAGAAGATTGGTGTCATAGTTCTTGGATATGCCTCCGAGGAATGCGGAGCAGCCTTCTCCGCTGCTTTGGAAGATATGGGCAAGCAGGGTACTTGTCGTCGTCTTTCCATGTTCCGGAAACGGCAAGACAAGCCTGTCCCTTTGCAATTTCCCCGAGGGTCCTCGACCTTTTTATAACCCGGTATCCATGTTCATTCACATATACAAGCTCTCCCATGTCATGAGGGATGGCAGGGGTATAGACCACGAGGGTTCCCTCCACATCCTTCGGAACAAAGTCAACATTGTCCTCATAATGGACGGCAATCCCTTCAGACTCAAGCGCCGCAGTAAGCTCCGACGGAGTCCTGTCATAGCCTGAAACCTTGTAACCCTTTTTGTTATAGTATCTTGCAATGGCGCTCATGCCTATGCCTCCGATACCGATGAAATATATGTTCTTGTAATCTGCCATGTTATCCTATGATTTTATAAATCTCATCCGTTATAGTTCTTGCTGCATCAGGAAGAGCCAGCAAGGCGATGTTCTTCTCCATTGTCTTCAGACGTTCAGTCTCGTGTACGACCTCGCAGGCGGTTGTCATAAGCCTGTCCGCAGCCTCACAGTCCTTCACGAGCATCGCAGCGTCCTTGCGCACGAGAGCCATGGCATTGTGCGTCTGATGATCCTCGGCCACATTCGGGCTCGGCACGAAAATAACTGCCTTATGCATGGCGCAAAGCTCTGACACTGAGCTTGCTCCGGAACGTGAAACCACCAGGTCGGCGCAGGCATAAGCCAGGTCCATCCTTGTGATGAAATCGAAATGGCGCACCGAATCAAGGCTGATGCCCGACTTTCTCTTGCGGTCCATGAATTCATCAACGGAAGGTTTGTAATATTTTCCGCACTGCCATATAACTTCCACATCCTCTCCGCCCGGGCATCCGCCCTCAATCCATTGCTTCATGGCATTGTTGAGCGTACCGCTTCCGAGGCTTCCCCCGACAATGAAAATGTGCTTTTTATCCGGGTTAAGTCCATAATACTCAATGGCTTCCTTCCTGGTCTGTTCAGTGGCTGGGACGATTTCCTTTCTGATAGGGTTGCCGGTGATGACTATCCTCTCAGCAGGGAAGAATCTCTCCATTCCTTCATATGCAACGCATATACTCTTTGCCTTTTTGCCGAGAATCTTGTTAGTAAGTCCGGCATATCCGTTCTGCTCCTGGATAAGTGTCGGAATACCAAGGCTTTCCGCTGCCCAGAGCAGGGGAGCGCTTGCATATCCGCCCACTCCGATTGCGATGTCAGGCTTGAAGTCCTTCAGGATTTTCCTTGCCATCCTCACACTTCTGACCACCTTGAACGGCAGGGCCAGATTGCTCAGAGTCAGCTTGCGCTGAAGTCCTGCAACAGGGAGGCCGATTATTTCATAACCGGCTGCAGGCACCTTCTCCATTTCCATCCTTCCCTGTGCTCCTACAAACAGGATCTCAGTTTCAGGATTCAGTTCCTTCAGCTCTCCTGCGATGGAAAGGGCCGGGAAGATGTGGCCTCCCGTTCCGCCTCCGCTGATTATCGCCTTTATTTTTTTATATGAATCCATATTATAAAATCATAAATCATCCAAATTATCAATCTGATCTTCAAGATCACCGCTGTCCAGTCTGTCGAGAATGTCCATGCTTGCCTGGATATCATCCTTCTCCCTCTCATATATAGGCTGAGCCTGCTCCTGTGCCAGATTCATCTGGTTCTTGGTCAACTTGCTGATGTTCAGGATAATGCCGAAGGCTATGCAGAACATCAGAAAGGCAAATGCGCCGTGGCTGACCAGAGGTAAAGTCTGTCCTGTCATAGGACCTATGTCCACATTCACGAACATGTGCATGAATGCCTGACCTGTAATGAGCAGAGAAAGGCCCCCGACGGCAAGTTTGGTAAACTCCTTGGTGCACATCCTTGCAATCTGCGACCCTCTTGCGAGGAGACTGACGTAGAGGATGAGCAGGATAATTGCTCCCCAGAGTCCGTATTCTTCAATCAGAAAACTGAACATGTAGTCTCCATAGATGTTGCTGACTATGTATTTCTGGGTGCTGTTTCCGCTGCCCTTGCCCGCAATGCCGCCTTCATGGATTGCGACCTTTGCTCCATAAGGCTGCTGGATTCTGTCTTTCTCTTCATAGAACTCTTTCGAAAGAGGTTTCAATGTCGAGAGCCTTTGGGTGTCGTATTTTGCCCCGACCCTGCTTTCCATGGTTTCAAAGCGCTCGAATTTTTTCATGAGCTTGCCGTCACTGGCCTTGTACAGACCAAAAGCGCCGAACAGCATACCAATTGCAATTGCCCCTCCAATCAGTGCTTCCCTGATTGGAATTCCTCCAATAAGCAAAGTAGCCAGAAGGATGGCTCCGATGAAAAGTCCGCTTGAACCGCTTCCCACAAGCACCATCACGCTTGTGAGTCCAGCCGGGACGTACATATACAGGACCCTCTTCCAGAAAGGCTTGGCAAGGAAGGCGAAGTAACGGGTCTTGCCAAGCTCGTTTGCAAGCGTCAGCACGGTTGATTCCTTCCCCTGTGCAATCATTTCCTGGTCTTTCTTGAAATTGTGGCAGGCCCAGGCTACATACATCACCATGGCCACTTTCACAAATTCGAAGACATGTATCTGAAGACCAGACATTTTCAGCGTCCTCCATGCACCGTTGATGTGCTCTGCCCTAATGAATCCAAGGTTCAGATGCAGGTCCAGGATGAGCAAAAGAATGAAGGATGCCGCAAATCCGAGCTGCGAACAGAACATGAAAAGCTTTATGGTGTTGATTTTCAGGCTGTCGAGCTTGTAAATCACCCATATCAATCCCAAGCCAAGTCCGGTCACGATAAGCTGGTCCTTGATGATGTCAATCCTGTCTTTCCCTCCGTCCTTGAGAAGCGGAGTGGAAGAAAAAATGGCGAGGACGGAAATCATGATGAGCATAAGCACGACAATCCAGACAACTTTGTCGCCCTCAATGTTGTCAATGAAGTTCCAGAACTTGCTTCTTTTTAGTGTCGTGTTACTATCCATCCTAAAGGTTTCTTACAGCCTCCTTGAACTGCCTTCCTCTGTCTTCATAGCTCTTGAACAGGTCGAAGCTTGCGCAGCATGGTGACAGGAGCACCACGTCGCCGGGACTTGCAAGGCTGCTCGCAACCCTGACAGCCTCTTCAGCTGACTTGACGTCCTTGATAACCGGAACGACGTCGGTGAAGCTGTCGTGAAATTTGTGGTTGTCCACGCCCATGCACACCATCGCCTTCACCTTCTCCTTTGCAAGAGGCAGAAGGCAGGTGTAGTCGTTGCCCTTGTCTTTTCCACCAACTATCCAGACCACCGGCCTTGTCTGACATTCGAGGGCGTACCATGCCGCATCGACATTCGTCGCCTTCGAGTCGTTGATATATAGTACATCCTTGATGCTCAGGACTTTCTCAAGCCTGTGCTCGACTGCCTGGAAGGTTGCCAGGGAATGTCTGATGGTCTCATTGTCAATGTCCATGACCTTCGCTGCAATTGCCGCCGCCATGGAATTATAGACATTGTGCTTTCCTCCCAAGGCAAGTTCCTGAAGGTAAATGTCGCATTCGCTGTCCCTGTATTTCACGACCATCTTCTCGTCCTTGACGAATGCTCCCTGTTCCACCTCCGTCTTCTGTGTGAAAGGAAGTTTCTTCGCCTGGATTACAATCTGGTTGAGGTGGTTGATTGTGATTTCGTCATCGGAGCAGAAAATGAAGCAGTCCTCGTCGGACATGTTCCTCGTTATCCTGAACTTGGATCTGACATAATTCTCCATCTTGTGGTCGTACCTGTCAAGATGGTCGGGGGTAATGTTGGTTATGATGGCAATATCCGCCTTGAAATCATAGACATTGTCGAGCTGGAAGCTACTCAGTTCCAGAACATAGATGTCGTGTTTCTCAGTTGCCACCTGGAAGGCGTAGCTCTTGCCGATATTTCCGCCCAGCCCCACATTCAGGCCTGCCTGCTGAAGCAGGTAGTAAATCAGGGATGTCGTTGTTGTCTTTCCATTGCTTCCGGTAATGCAAATCTTCTTTGCACTGTCATACCTTCCCGCAAACTCTATTTCAGAGATTATATTGATTCCGTTTTCCTCGATTTTCTGCACCATTGGAGCCGTGGACGGGATTCCTGGGCTTTTGATGACCTCGGATGCATTCAGGATTTTCTCCTCTGTATGGCCTCCCTCCTCATAAGGAATTTCCCATTCCTTGAGCACTTCAATGTATTTTTCGGCGATTTTCCCCATATCTGAGAGGAATACGTCAAAGCCTTTGACTTTTGCAAGGACAGCAGAACCTACTCCGCTTTCTCCTCCGCCCAAAACTACTACTCTTTTCATTATTATGTATTATCTAAGTTTCAACATTGCTATGGTTGCGACGGCGAGGATGATTCCGATAATCCAGAACCTCGCTACAATCTTTGCCTCCGGGATGGCCTTGGCCGGAGATGTGATCAGGGCAGGAATACCCTCTTTTTGGAAATGGTGGTGAAGAGGTGCCATCTTGAACACCCTGCGTCCCTGACCGTATTTCTTCTTTGTCAGCTTGAAATAGAAGGTCTGCATCATCACTGACAGGCTCTCAACGAAGAAGATGCCGCAGAGGATTGGCAGAAGCAGCTCCTTCCTGATGAGGATTGCACACACTCCGATTATTCCTCCGAGCATAAGGCTTCCGGTGTCTCCCATGAAAACCTGGGCCGGGAAGGCATTGTACCAGAGGAAGCCGATCAGGGCTCCGACGAAGGCCGCCATGAATACGGCAATCTCTCCGCTTCCCGGTATATACATGATATTCAGGTAATTGGCATTGACAACATTACCTCCGAGCCAAGCGAATATACCCAGGACCACTCCAACGATTGCCGATGTACCCGTTGCAAGTCCGTCCATTCCGTCAGTGAGGTTCACTCCGTTTGAGCAGGCCGTAATGACGAGCACTATCATAAGCACGTAGATTGCCCATTTGCAATACCATCCTGCCGCACCCTTGAAAGGGGAGAGCCACTTATAGTCGAATTCATGGTTCTTTACGAAAGGAATGGTCGTCTTTGTGCTTTTTATCATGTCTTCCTGCTGCCATGCATTGTCCTGCACGGCTCTGGAAGTATCGACGGTCAGACTGTCGCCTGCGTTGTAAATCGATGATACAGTGTTGGTTGCGGGAACGTTCACTCTCACCACGATGTCGTCGCTTAGCCAGACCGTAATACCGATCATAAGTCCGATAATAGTCTGCGCCACAAGTTTCGCCTTCGGGCTCAGGCCTTCCTTCTTTTTCTTGAACACTTTGATGTAATCGTCGCTCAGACCGATGAAGAAGAACCATACGGTGCTGATAATCAGAAGGATGGAATATATGTTAGTCAGGTCGGAAAACAGGAGTACAGGAATGATGATGGCAAGGAAAATGATGATTCCTCCCATTGTCGGTGTACCTTTCTTCTGCATCTGGCCTTCGAGTCCGAGGTCCCGGATTTCCTCCCCGATCTGTTTCTTCTGAATCATGCGGATGATGCGTTTCCCTGCGAAAATCGCAATCAGCAGAGCTGCTGTAAATGCAAGTATTGCCCTGAAAGACAGGTAGGTAAAAAGCCTCTGTCCAGGGATGTCAAAGTCTGAAAGAAATTCAAAAAGATGGTATATCATAATTTCCCCTGTCTATTGCTGGTCGTATTCCTTGTTTATCTGTGCGACGATTTCCTTTTCGTCGAAATGTCTTTTCTCTTTTCCTATTATCTGGTAGGTTTCATGACCTTTGCCGGCGAGCAGGATTGTGGCTCCCGGAGTCGCCACCGCTATGGCTGTCCTTATTGCCTCCGCACGGTCTTCGATGAAGAGGGATTTGGCCCTTCCCTTGAAGTCCATGCCTGTCTTGATGTCCGCCATTATGTCCGCAGTGTTTTCGCTGCGGCTGTTGTCCGATGTCACGATTATCCTGTCGGCATATTTCTGGGCTATCGATCCCATTTCCGGCCTCTTTGTCCTGTCCCTGTCACCTCCGCATCCGAACAGGCAGATGAGCTCTCTCTCGGGAGCGATTTCCCTCAGGGTTTTCAGCACATTTTCAAGGGCATCCGGAGTGTGGGCATAGTCTATTATTATTGAAATATCCTTGGGACCCTTCATGTTTTCCAGCCTGCCTGGTGCTGGACCGAGGGTGCTGAGAGCAAGGAGGACTTCATCCTTGTCTGCCCCGAGTACAACGGCAGTGGTATATATTGCAAGAAGGTTATATGCGTTGTAAGTGCCTGTGAGTCTGCACCATGTCTCTGTTGAATCAAGCTTCAGGAGCATACCGTCAAAGCTCATTTCCATGACTCTGCAAGTGTGGTCCGCCATCCCACGGAGCGAGTAGCTTACCTTATGTGCCCTGGTGTTCTGCACCATCACCTCCCCGTTGCGGTCGTCAATGTTCACGATGGCAAAGGCATCGGAAGGCAGATTGTCAAAGAATAGTTTCTTGCACCTGAGATATTCTGCAAAGCTCTTGTGGTAGTCGAGATGGTCGTGAGTCAGATTGGAGAAGATTCCGGCCTTGAATTTCAGACCTGCAATCCTTTCCTGTTCCACCCCTATGGAGCTCACCTCCATGAAACACCACTGGCATCCTTCTTCCACCATCTGGCTCATCAACGAATTGATTGTCAGCGGGTCGGATGTCGTATTGACAGCTTCGGTCCCCTTGCTGCCGACATAGTTTGCAATGGTTGAAAGCAGGCCGCAGTTGTATCCGAGGCGAGTGAAGAGCCTGTAGAGAAGGGTAACCGTGGTGGTTTTTCCATTTGTGCCCGTGATTCCGACAAGAGTGAGTTTCTCCGAGGGACGGTCATAAAAATTAGAAGCGATGATTCCGAGCGCACCCCTCGATGATTCCACACGGATATAGGTTACTCCCTCAGCCATTGAAGAGATGGCCGACGGATCATCATAGACTATGGCGCAGGCACCCTTTGCAATCGCCCCCTCAATGAAATTATGCCCATTGACGGCGAAGCCGCGCACAGCCACGAACATGCTTCCGGCTTCGACCTTCCTTGAGTCACTGCACACTGAAAGCACTTCCGTGTCAGTCCTTCCTTCAAGACTGACTATCCGGCATCCTTCTGTTATTTTGCTTATTATCATTTCAATATAATTTTAACCGTCTCACCTTTACGTATTCGTGTGCCGGCAGCAGGAGTCTGGCTGGCAACATGCCCCATTCCTTCATAGACACATCTGTATCCATTGTTTTCAATTGCATAAATCGCATCCTTCAGTCCCAGTCCCTTCAGATCAGGCACTGCGCCGTTGGAATTCTCACCGGTCCCTATGTACCTTTCGCTCATCTGGGGCACCTTCCCTTCCTTGCCTATCCTGCTTCCCCAACTGCTGTCCAACGCCCACACATCATCCACGATTTCCTTCAGGACCTTGGCTGGGATGTTTCCACCTCCATAGCTTTGGCTTTTTGTCAACTTGGTGTATATCGTGACGATTGCCGAGTATTTAGGCTCGTCGGCAGGGAAGAATCCAACGAATGTCGCTTGGAACTTCCTTTTCCCGTCCTCGCTGATATACGGGCTGTTGCTCTTGCCCCTTTCTTCGTTGAGCAGTACAACCCTGGCGGTTCCTGTCTTTCCGGCAACAATGCTTTTGGCATTCTTCAGTCTCATTGCCGTACCTTCTTGAGTCACAGCGGTCAGCGCCCTGGTCAGCGTGTCGGCCGTCGCCTTCGAAAAGATGGATCCGCTGAGGATTTCAGGCTTGAATCTCTTCACCGTCTTGCCGTCTTCCTCGAAAGAATCGACTATGTATGGCCGCATCATCTTGCCCTTGTTTGCAATCGTGTTGTAGAAGGTCAGAATGTTCAGCGGAGTCTCCTTCACGGTGTAGCCTATGGCGCAGGATGCAAGGTCAGTCAATGTCCAGTACTTGCTTTCCGGATCCGGAAGCGAAGGGAATGTCCCTCCCTTCTCCGTGAGGTCGAACTTCACTGCTTCTCCGAGCTTGTATTCATACAGCCTGCTGATATATTCCTTCGACTGGTTTCTGTAATTTTCGAGAGTCAGGTAGCGGAATACATAGTTGGAGGATTTCTTGAATCCGTCCAGAACCGTTATCGTCTTTTTCTTTTCATTCGCCTCATATCTTCTGATGGTTTCATCATAAGGGATTTTCATCCTCTTCATTTCATCGGTCTGACCTCCGTTGGTCGGAATCTCATCGCCGAGGCTGACCTTGCCGTCTTCGAGCAGGATGGAAAGGGTTACTGCCTTGAAGACTGACCCCGGTTCTCCGGCTCTTCCGATTGCCATGTTGAAATACTCTCCAATATCGCCTCTTTTGTTACGGTAAAGGTTGACCATGGACTTGATTGCACCGGTTTTTACGTCCATGAGTATGACGCAGCCTCCCTCAATCTCTTCATTGTCCTGAATCTGACGCCTCAGTGCCCTGTCGGCAATGTCCTGTATATCAATGTCTAACGTCGTGCGGATATCCTTGCCGTCCTCTGCTTTGACAACCGTACTGTCCGGATTCACAATCCTTCCCTTGTCTGTCGCCTTCATCCACTCCAGGCCTTCCTTCCCGTGGAGTGCCCAGTCATATTGTCCTTCGATGCCCACGAATCTGTTCCTTTCCGGATCATCCTTGTCCACTTTCACATCCCCGATAATTCTGTATGCAAGGCTGCCGTATGGATATTGCCTTGTTTCATTCTTGTCGAATTTCAGTCCGCTCTTGTAGCTTCCTTTCTCGGCAAGAGGGAGTTTTTTTATTTTTGCAACGCTTGCGTGGTCCAGTCCGCTCACCAAAAGCAGGTTTCTTCTGCCTGGCTTTTTGGAATCCCTCATCGTGATGATGGTATTGTAGTACCATTTGCCGTCCTTGCCCTCTTCGCCAGCAACCTCCGCAATGCCGTTGCACATGAGCCTGAGGTCGCTCCTGAAATCGGTCTCGAGGGAGTCCCTGATCTTTTTGGGCTTGCCTTCGAAATTATCCTGCTGTATGGCACAGTCCATATACAGGTTGTACAGAGGTGTCGAAATCGCAAGGAGTTTTCCGTTGCAGTCAAGAATCGCTCCCCTCTCGGGGCTGATTATCCTCTTTTCGCTTTTCGGGACGAAGTATTCGAGATACTTGCTGTCGGGTTCCCAGAATAGCTGGAGGTAGATTATTTTTCCGATAATCAAAATGGAGGCTCCCAGAAACAACAGGTAAATCAGCCACAAGGTCCAGCTGATCCTGTGGTCTGAATTCTGATTGTCATCCGTATTTCTGAATAGAGCCATTTTCGTGTCTTTTTCTATTCTCCAGATTCGCAGGTTTGCGAAACTGTATTGTGTCTATTTTAATATGTCGGCCGGCTTTTCCGGAGCCTTTACCGGCGAGCCTTGTTCCTCGAGCATTTTCTCCACCGTGCTGATCCGGCTCAGTTCCACCAGCTCGAATGTTTTCTTTGCATTGTCAATCTGCAGGTCCTCAATCAGTGCCTTGTTCTTCTCCATTTTGAGGATGGTCTGCTCAATCTTGTAACTCATCCAGATGCTTATGCATCCGAGCAGGAAGAGATGAAGGATGTACGGGAACAGTCTGTCGAATCTCATTCGGAGAACCATGTCTCCTCGGCTGATTGATTTCAGGACTTCGACCGATGCCATTCCAATCTTTCCCCATGGAATTTTCATTTCTCACCTCCTTTCTCTGCAATGCGCAGTTTTGCGCTTCGGGCACGGGTGTTCGATGCAATTTCGCTCTCCTGAGGGAGAATCGGCTTTTTGTTCACCGCTTTCAAAGGGGAGTTTATCTTCCCGAAGAAGTCCTTTTCCACAACTCCGTCGATGTTTCCGGTCTTGATGAAATTCTTCACCATCCTGTCTTCGAGCGAGTGATATGTAATCACCACCAGTCTTCCTCCCGGCCTGAGTGAGGCTGCTGCTCCGCTGAGGAACTTTTCAAGGGACTTCATCTCCTGATTTACCTCAATCCGCAGGGCCTGATAGACCTTTGCTAGGAATTTGTGTTCGGCGAATTTCGGAAGCGCCTTTTCGATTGCCTTGTCGAGCTGCGCCGTGGTGACAATTCTCTCCTGGTCCCTTGCGGAGCATATCATCTGAGCAATCCTCCTGCTGGAGTCAACCTCGCCGTACAGCCTCAATATCCTTTCGAGGTCTTCCGGAGAGTACCCGTTCACGATGTCTTCCGCCTTGATTTCGGCCTGCGTGTTCATCCTCATGTCGAGCGGGGCGTCGTAGCGGAAGGAGAAGCCTCTTTCTGCTGTGTCGAACTGGTGTGAGGACACTCCGAGGTCGGCAAGGACTCCATCGATTCCTTCATTATATCCCTGGTGCAGGACATGGTTGTGTATCCAGCGGAAATCGCTGCGTATCAGCGTAAGTCTTTGGTCGTCAATGTTGTTTGCCAATGCGTCCGAATCGCGGTCGAACGCGAGCACCCTGCCTTTTGGTGATAAGCGTGAAAGTATTTCGGCAGTGTGCCCGCCTCCGCCGAAGGTGGCAT
>SAMEA3663036__coassemble_492_pt1 | contig 18500 bp, 14 predicted proteins | sample SAMEA3663036__metabat2_high_PE_029 | metagenome-assembled genome bin SAMEA3663036 (sample SAMEA3663036) | pig gut metagenome | biome: pig gut; feature: pig-associated habitat; material: faeces | place: France | collected 2012 | reverse complement strand
AACCACAACTGCATCCCGACCAGCGACAACCGTCTGCTGCGCAGGATTCTGCGAGACTTCAACAAGGGAGCCTTCACGGCAAGGGAATCAATCGCCAACTGGCCGAACGTTCGCAGAGCCGAAGTGAAATGGATTTATCCTTATCAGGAGAATGCCGACGTGATTTTCAATTCATCCTATATCGTGGAATTCCCGGTCATCAGAGCCCATGCCGAGAGCATCCTCATGACCGTGCCTAAGAATTGTCCGGAATACTCCGAAGTGCACCGCCTCAAGAAATTCCTCAGCTACTTTGTACCGGTATCCGACAAGGACGTCCCGGCGACTTCCCTTCTGAGAAGCTTCATCGGCGGAGGAAGCTGGTAGGAATCAGGCCTTCAACTGAACCGAATCGATATCATTCTCGATATGGGCGGCATCCTTTTCCGAAAGGATGCCGTCTTCTGCAAGAAGGCGTACGTATTTCTTCTCATTGGCCAGAAGCATCCTTGCGGCCTTCTGCGTGGCGGCACTGCGGTGGAGAGCAGGATAGGCAGCGGCAAAATCCGAAAGATATTTTTCAGTAAGGCTTATATTCCCGTTTATCTCACCGAGAAGCTGGTCGAAAATTGCATCCGCACGGTTGCGGAAGGCGTCATATTTCCTGAAATCCTGGATTTCCTCGATGGAGTCCCTCTGCATTGCTAGAAATGCACTGCCAAGATCGAAAAGGCTTTCCACATGCCTGTCTATATTCTTATGAAAGAGTTTCTTTGTCCATTCATGCTTCATGATGAATTTCATGAAGCCGCTGCCTTCAAACCGGGCAAAGACAAGTACCCTTTCAGAAAGCGGAAGGGTGCCGTTGCTGTCGAAATGCCTTTCCTGAGAATTTATCAGGAGCCTGTAAGTCGAGGTCGTGACATAGCCCTCGGAATGGAGCTGCCGGATTACCTGTACCTCCGTACCGTAAAGACGCATTCTGATGTGGTGCAGCAGTTCCTCATCCGAACAGCCAGAAATGTCCGGAGCCTTTTCCGGTGAAGGGAGATAAGAGCGGACCTGGTCCCAGTCTGCATCTGCAAGGGATTCGCGTTTCCCAATCTTCTCCAGATAGGCCGCTGACTCTTCGTTCACCCTTGAACGGACACTGTAATCCACATAGGATTCCGCATTGCTCACGGAGGTAAGTCCCAGTTTTTCAAGCAGTTTCCTGATTGTCGTCGCATTGACCGTAAGTGTCAGGGTAACGACCCCTGCCGTCATCAGAAGTATCTGGTCGCGTATTTCCTCAGGTATGTTCACCGTATATGAAACCAGCAGTGCCAGAGCAAGTCCGAGAGCACCCCTGAGTCCGCCCCAGCTGAGTATTATGGCTTCCCTTCGGTCGATTCCGTAACCTACCCTTTTCATTATAGGATAGAAGAAGAAAATAACCGCAGTCCTGATAAGGTTCACGCCAAGATAGACTCCGACAGTAATCAGCAGGCTGATTGGAGTGATTGCAACCCGGGAGGCGATGATTATACCTACCATGATGAAAACCAAGGTATTGGCAAGGTATGCGGCAAGTTCCCAGAAACGTTCGGTGAACTCATTGGCTCTCGGGCTGAAGACCGGCTTTCCGTGATATGTCATTGCAAGTCCGAAGGCGACAAGGGCAATCACACCCGAAAGATGGAGGAATTCCTGGGCAGCCAGAAAGGTCAGATAGGCTGAAATGATAAGGATACTGTTCTGAACGGTCGCATCTCCCCTGACCTTGGTGATGAAAAGGATAGCAAGCCTTGCAACAAGATAACCCAAGGCGGCACCTCCCGCAACCACAAGCAGGAATTCCGCAACGGGAGAAGCAAAGACGGAAGTGCTCCCGGCAAAGGTCCCGAAGAAAAGCATGAAGAGCACGATGCCGGTACCGTCATTCAGAAGGGATTCTGCATCCACAAGGGTAGAAAACCGCTTGCTGGTATTAAGTTCCTTCAGAAGGGCAACCACTGCTACAGGGTCAGTCGCACTGATCAGCGCACCGAACATCAGGGCAAAGGTCCAGTTCCACCCGGAGAACTCCGGAACAAGCCAGGAAATGCCCATCATCATCGCAGCGACCATGAACATTGAGCCGATCACTCCCGGAACGGCTAGAAGCGATGCATTCACAAAAGTCTTGCGAAAGGTATGGAGGTCAATCTCATAGGCGGCATCGAAGATGAGCACCGGGAGGAAGATATAAAGTATAAGGTCCGGATTGATATTGCCGACGGCCTGTACGGATTCATGCAGAAGGCCTGCGCCGTCGAGCAGGCCGCATCTGTTGAGAGCTCCGACCACAAGGCCGAAGCAGAACAGGCCCACTGTGTAGGGAAAGCTTGATTTCCTCAGCACAAATTTGATAATGGCGCCTGCAAGAAGCGCCACTATCACAAATGCTATCGGGGAAAGTGCTGCGACAGTTTCCATCAGAATTTAAAACTATCCTTGAGCGCAGTAGTTTTGTTGAATACAAAATGGTCAGGCGTACTGTCCGGATCCTTGAAGAAGTAGCCCACTCTTTCAAACTGGACTGCAATTCCAGAATTGTCTTCAAGCAGGGCCGGCTCAGCATAGCCTTTGGCAACTATGAGAGAATCCGGGTTCAGGTAGCTCTTGTAGTCCTGACCTTCAGGAATGCTTCCCATCTCTGCCTCTGTGAAGAGCTTGTCATAAAGCCTGAGTTCAACCTCCTTCGCATGCTCGGTTGAAACCCAGTGGATTGTGCCCTTGACGCTTCTCCACTCGCCTGCTCCCGGCTTGGTTGTCGGGTCGTATGTACATTTGATTTCAACGATATTGCCTTCTGCGTCTTTGATAACTTCCTCGCACTTAATGATATAGGTGTATTTGAGACGAACCTCTCCGCCCGGTTTGAGACGGAAATATTTCTTAGGAGGCTCTTCCATGAAGTCGTTTCTTTCAATATAGACCTCACCGGTGAAAGGAACCTTGCGTGAAGGTCCCTCAGGATCGGCAGGATTCAGCGGAGCATCGAACCACTCTACCTTGCCCTTTTCCCAGTTGGTGATGGTGACCTTGACAGGGTCCTGTACGACCATATATCTGTTTGAACGCTCGTTAAGGTCCTGACGCACACACCATTCCATGAGCTGGAGGTCAATCAGCTGCTCTCTCTTGGCAACTCCGACCTTCTCTGCAAACATGCGGATGGACTCAGGAGTGTAACCACGGCGGCGGATACCGCAGATGGTAGGCATACGCGGGTCGTCCCAGCCGCTAACGAAATTGTTCTTCACAAGTTCGAGAAGTTTGCGCTTGCTCATGACCGTGTAGGTAAGATTCAGGCGGGCAAACTCATACTGGTGTGAAGGGAAGATGCCGAGCTTCTCGATGAACCAGTCATAGAGAGGACGGTGTACGTCGAACTCAAGAGTACAGATTGAGTGGGTAATATGCTCAATCGAATCGCTCTGGCCGTGCGCAAAGTCATACATCGGATATATGCACCACTTGTTGCCAGTACGGTGATGGTCGGTGTGGATGATGCGGTACAGGAGAGGGTCGCGGAAGAGCATGTTCGGATGTGCCATGTCTATTTTCGCACGGAGCACCTTCTCTCCGTCGGCATATTTGCCATCCCTCATTTCGCGGAACAATTTGAGATTCTCCTCAACGCTGCGGTTGCGCCACGGGCTCTCGGTTCCAGGAACCTGGACAGTTCCCCTTCCGGCACGGATTTCTTCCTGAGACTGGTCGTCAACATAAGCCAAGCCCTTCTGAATCAGGAGCTCAGCCCAATCATAGAGCTGATCGAAATAGTCCGAAGCATATCTTTCGTTCTCCCAGTCGAAACCAAGCCAGTGGATGTCCTCCTTGATTGAATCCACATATTCGGTATCTTCCTTTACAGGATTAGTATCGTCAAACCTGAGGTTGGTCTTTCCGCCATATTTCTTTGCAAGACCGAAGTTGATGCAGATACTTTTTGCATGGCCTATATGAAGATATCCGTTCGGTTCCGGAGGGAAACGCGTCATTATGCTTTCACACTTGCCGGAAGCAAGGTCCGACTCAATAATCTCTTCCAGGAAATTCAGATTCCTGGTCTCTGTCGTTTCTTTGTTCAGCTCTTCCATATATTGTTGAAGTTTTTATTTATCGCAAATAATCTCGCAAATATATAGAAAAAAACAGTACATTTGCCTTCCTATTGGCAAAATTAACAGGTTTTCATATATGATACATTCAATGACAGGCTACGGCAAAGCCGAAGCAATCCTCGAAACAGGAAAAATTACAGTAGAAATCCGGTCCCTCAACGGAAAGACAGCCGATATCAGCATCAAGACATCGCTGCTTCCGAAGGATAAGGAGATTGCCGTCAGGCAAAAAATTGCATCAGAACTCAACCGGGGAAACATTGACTTTTTCTTAACATGGGAACCGAATGCAGCGGAAAATGCCAAACAGATTAACATGACTCTTGCAATGGAGTACTATCGTCAGATTGCATCTCTTGGAAAAGAGATCGGGGCCACCAACCTTTGGAACCAGAATCCAAACGACCTGCTTGCAGTCATCCTCAGAATGCCGGATGTGGTTGACTCCAGAAAACAGGACGTGATTACGGAAGAAAACTGGCCTGCTGTTGAAGCCTGCATCGATCAGGCTTTGAAGAACATCAATATCTTCAGGCAGAAGGAAGGCGCCGTACTATACGAGGACGTCAAGTCAAAAGTTGACAAGATTATGTCGTATTCGCTTGAAATAGAGCAATATGAGACAGAGAGGACCGTTCAGATAAAGGAAAAAATTTTGAGCCGCTTTGCTGAAATCAAGGCAGAACCTGACCAGAGCAGACTTGAGCAGGAGATGATATTCTACCTGGAGAAGCTTGACATCAACGAGGAGCGCGTCCGCCTTCGCCAGCACTGCAAGTATTTCATCGACACCCTCGAGAATGAGGCATTCCCGGGCAAGAAGCTCGGCTTCATCGCACAGGAAATGGGACGCGAAATCAATACTACAGGTTCCAAGGCCAATCATACCGAGATCCAGAAAATCGTCGTCAAGATGAAGGATGAACTCGAAAAAATCAAGGAGCAGAGTCTCAACATTCTTTAACCGGCCTGCATAATCAAAAAACGGGAGATGATGGTCATCCCCCGTTTTACGTGCGCATGATAGGACTCGAACCTACACGCCGCGAAGCACTACCTCCTGAAAGTAGCGTGTCTACCAATTTCACCACATGCGCTTCAGAAAAGTGAACGCAAAGGTATGAAATGTTTTTCAAATAACAAAATCAAATTCATAAACTTTCTCCCAATTCTGAATCATTATGGTCATATTGGTTCTTGAATAATCCAATCCCACGGTGATATCCTCCAGGTCCGGAGCATTCCAGTTGTAACCGCAGTTGTTCAGAATTTCTCCCAGTGCAAATGACTTCAGGACATTCGATTCATCGTCAATGTCAAGGGTAAGCGATCCATCAATTTGTCGTGGCAGTACAACCATAAAAGATCCGTTACCATATTCCGTCGCATGGCTGTAGAACCTGCCTTCTGAAGGAGAGCCATCAAATAAATATCCATCAACGCCACCCCTGACAGACAGAATATATGGAAAATTCTGACCATCAACAAGATGCACTGTAAGGCGACAGAAATTCTTATGAAGCGAAACCTTCTTTTTCATAATCTCGCATTCGGTATCAATAACGAGATTTTCCATATAAACCGGAGGGCAGTCCATTCCGAAAGGTATTATCAGCGACTCTCCGTCATTCCTGAATCCGGAAGATCCAGAGAGGAGTTTCAGGCGCATGTTTTTTGTTCGGGGAACAAGCACTTCATATTCATTGACGAAACTTTCGGAATGAATGGTTTGCGATATAACCTCAACTCCATCACACATTCCCACAAGAGTGACGGAATCAACGCAGGAAATGTCAATGGAACTCAGGTCCAGAAACAGACGGCATGGGCAAAAGCGTCTGTCTTCCTTGACAAAACAGCCGGCACACAAGATTGAGCACAGCAATAATGCCGGCATTATTCTGGCGACATGCTTCATAACCTAAATTGTCTCGTTTACATTGCCTCCCGTTTTCCAATCGGTTACCGTAATGGAAACATTCTCGTCAAGTTTTTCTATAGGAACATCGATGTCATAAGAGCCCGGACGTGTTACAGTAAGCGAAACGAAATACTGTTTGTTCGACTCAAGTACAGGCAAAGTCACAGGATAGTGATAGACAACCCCGCCGAGAGTTGCTGAAACAACAAGCCTTGTATGACGGGCACACCACGTTGCATCCGATGAATCCGTCTCAGTCGGATTCGGATAGCAATACAGATAATGCGGTATTGCATAGGGAATTGCCGCTGTAACCTGGACATTGTCGATAGCATCGCAGTAGAGTGACTGGACATTAGGCGATGCGCCCTGCTTGTTATACCATTTCTCCGGAACGTTCTGCCCAAGGAATGTTTTGTTTCCGACTACATTGGTGAGCATGACGCGTGTCAGCTTGAATTCCATGTTGCGATATATTTCCAATTCAAAATTTGTAGAAACACTCTTCAGGACAACTTTGGCGGCAACCCTTGAAACCGGTACCGTAACAGTCTCATTCACAGTGAGTTTCTTGCTTAGTTTCCCTTCCATGACAAAATTTGACGAACTATTGTCAGACATATCACTTTTCCTTCCCGTCAAATCAGAAAGACGGAGAATACCGGTCTGAGCAGTTGCATTGACAAGGGCCACTATGGTCTTGTCTCCGGTTGTACAAGTCAGGGACAGTCTGGTTGAATTTGAAGCCTGTCCATAAGCTTCTATCTTGTCATCGGCTCCGAATACAAAAATCTGAAGGGAGCGTACCGCATTCTCCGCAGCTTCTGTTGTTGATTTGGTATCACTTTCCGGCACCATGAATTCCACTTCAGTTACCTGTCCCTCCATCTGATTACTGATTCTGTCAGCCTTTGAACAAGATGCAAGCAATGAGATTGCCGCCAATGCGATTGTAAATAAAATCCTATTCATAATAATCTTTTTTTAATTTGTTTCTGTTTTGTACTATTTCATATAACTCCGGATCAAGATTAGCCCTGTGTTCCATTGATGGCTGAAGGGCTATGCTCAGCTCAAGGTATCTGGCTGCATCTTCCTCCATTCCCAACCTTGCAAGAATGACAGCCCTGAGGTAACAGACTCTCGGATCATCTCCATCAAGTCCCTCCATCACATCCAGAGCAGTGTGATTGTAGCCTGCCGCCATGAGCGCAAGAGCCGAATTGTAGTCCCTGTACGGCCGGAGTAACCGTACAGCCTCCTTGTAATCCAGATTCTCAAGTGCAGAGAGCCCGGACATGTAAATGGTATCCAACTCTGTTTTGTGGGTGGTATCCTTCTGCATGCCTGTACGGTGCATATAGAAATTGAACCCTACGCTTCTGAGTTTCGGATAAATCTTCTCCCTGAGATAACGATATTGAGGCAAGGCCGAAAGCAGGCGCTCACGTCTGTCTTGATCTTCGACATTTTTGAAAAGAGCCTGGATTTCCTTTTTGGCTCCGGCCGGAAGAAGCGTATCGGATTTGACCAGTTTACCGAACTGTTCCCAGTTCTCCGGGACAGATGCTATCCGGATGTTTTCCTTCCATCCTTCCGGAACATAATCTTCGATATAATCCCTTACTGCCCGGCTCCGCGCCATTGACAATTCGATATTGGAGTTCACTGTTCCTTCCGGAGAGCATGAAGCCACAATCACCAGAGAGTCAAGACTCAGATCGCTTCTAGCGACCACATCATCAATACATTTCTTCACGCGCCTCAGTTCCGATGCATTGTCCGAGAGAAGGGTATCAATCTCCGATGAACCCTGACGGAAATCCAGCAATGCCTTGGTATTGTCATATACCGTCCTCTCTATCACTCTGTATATATATTTCGGGCTATTGTCATACAGAGAAGAAAGTGAGCTGATATAATAGGTCAGGGAATCCACGAACGGAATCGGGAACTTCATCTGGCCGTCTTCAAACAGCCCTCCTTCCAGACTTACGATTGCCTTCCTCAGTTTCGGCTGACATCGGAAACTGTGCCTGTAGCGATATGTAAACATCCCGCCGTCAGAAGCGAAGACAGTATCCAGCCGTACTCCTGCATCAGGAATAGGGTCCTTGACATATTTCTTGAACATCTGCTCTTTGCGAGCCTCCCTCCTCCCGTTGATCCACATCTTCAGATGCCTGCGATAATGCCTGACGACTTCGTCATAAGATACCCCGAAAACATCTTTCGCTGTTGACTCATTGACGAATGAAGAGTCGGTTTTCATCGCATAAACCTGAGGGAAATTCCTGCACAGGAAGATTTCCAGCTGATTTATCTTCACAAAATCCGCAGTATCACTGACTATCGAGGCAACAAAATTCCGATACCTTTGATATCCTCTTAGTTGCATCTGGCGATATTCCCGCCCCGTTATGTAAACCGGTTCGAGAGGCTGGACCTTTGAGGAAGTCTGTATCTTGGGCCAGACTTTCAGCTGCCACTTTGAATCAGACATCTCCGGAGGAACCGTAATATCGAATTCAATGGATACCTGGCCATCCCTTTCCGCAACATTCCGGAATCTTGCACTTACCGAAGACGCTCTAATTATGTCAGTTGCAACCATCTCACCAGACTCCTCATCACGGATGGCATTCATTATTATCGGGCCATCCGTCATGCTGCCCCTGATGCTGTCTATGACAATCTGCCTGTCGTTTTCCTCGTCAGGTTTATCTTCTGGCACGGACAATGCCATTGAGACCTTGCCAGTACGGATACTTTCCATACGTCTTGCAGAAGAACATCCGTACAGGAGAACAAGCATTGCAAGAAATATTGATTTGACTTCAGAACACATACACCAGAGATATTACAAAGTCATCAGGAAGAAGAAACATCTTCTTTCCACTTGAAACCGTATAGCCACACGTCGGGCATGAATACTTTTTGAAGACAGCTCCTCCCGCCCAGAATCCGGCTCCGAATTCTATGTTCAGCCAAGGCGTAAGCATATGGGTATACCCTGCATACAGGCCTGCTCCTATCCGGTCACCTTCCTCTGTTTCAGGAGATATTATTCCTCCGAAATTATATTCCTGATATCTCAACTTACTTGCGAACCACCACCCTGACATGGCATGCCACGGCCACAAACGGGCTCCCAGAGAGTAAGACTGCTGCCTGTACTGGAATTGTTTTTCCGTTCCCCTTGCGAATGTAAATGGGTTATACCGCATACCTGCCGTAAGGCTCCAGCGCCTTGAGACGGCATACGAAGCATCCAGATTCAATGTCCCCAATTTGGCATAACCAAGAATATCGGTTGAAATGCTGAATTTCCTTGCATGCATCAACGGGCCGGACAGGACAAGAAGCACTGTAACCGAAATAACGGCAAGAAATTTTCTCAAATCAGTTTCCATAGCGTCCGAACACCTGTTCAATCTCGTTACGTTTGTCAGGAAACGCTGAAATGAGAGCTCCCTTCAACAGGTCCTTGGAGACGACTTCCGGTTTAAGCACTGAAAATATTTCAGCAGGGCCTATGCCCCTTTCATCCAGATACCGGAATATCTGAGGATAGAACCAGAATGAACTTCCGAAGGTTGGGAATGATCCGCCATATCTATCCTTGAACATGCGGCTTTCAAGATAATAGGCCCACATCTCGCCGATTTCACAATATCCGGCACCCTGGGCTGTACCATCCCCGTATGTCATTCCTCCGGAACGCACAAAGGATTCAATTATGTAGTATATATACTGGTTCCAGTAGTCCAGGCCAACGTTTCTGAAGTGGCTTGCATGAGCGAGTTCATGGCATACCACGGAGTACAGGTCATTATAATCATTCCTGTTAGCGGTTCCAATGGTTAAATCCGGAAGAAAGGCCTCCACAAGGGCAGCAAATTTGCCCAGAAAAGACGAGAACAGGTCCTCCCTGATAACTGCTCCATGATGAAGCATGGGCGCACTGCTTGCATCCATTCCGTTCAAAAGCCATATTCTGGTATCGGCAGGCGGTTCCATAATATTCAGGTCCTCTTTTGAGCAGCGATTGAAATAATCATAAGCGGCATTGTTTACTACGCACCTTTTGAACAACTTGGTGTCGGAATCTTTCGTTACGGTGACATCCACACCCTGCGGTTCAGACTTTCCAAGAGTCGAAATTGATGCCGGTACAAGGATAAGGTTGAACCCGATTGCAAAGCCTTTTTCGTTTTTGAACACAAGTCTGTAACGAGGCTTGGCCGAAAAACTTTTCGACATCGTGTAATACCCATCCTTATCCGTGTATGCGTGGGCGAACTTTACAAAGGTGTTACACGAGACCTGAACGCCAGCCACGCCGAAAGGCTTGCCTCCGTAGCAGTTTTCATCCACGATTGTCACACGCCCATGAGGCTGTACTTTTTCGGCCTTGGTCGATGGCGAATCATCCAGCAAGGATTCATTTCCTGTAAGTCGGAACGACTCCCTCTCGACGGCTTCCCAATCAATCCAGTCCGCCTTGGTCCCGGAATCATTTTCTGCGATGTAGCAAGGATCTATGACTTCATACTGTATGTCAGGGAAGTCATAGTCCGCAGGTACCACTGCATATTGCCAGGTCAGGTCCCCTTCCGGTACCTGAGGGTCATGATACCAGTCTCCCTCCTTCTTGATGGAATAGTCCATCGGGTGATCGAGGATATTGAACCCCTGGCTTTCCAGGTATTTATACTCCTGCTCCGACTGTGGCAGGAAACGGACATACAGGTTGGTAGGTTTCACCTCAATCCTGTCCGCCTTGGTCGGATAAAGAGACTCCAGCGCCTTGGTAACATTTCTGGTGGTGTAAGGATTTTCCAGACGGTCACCAAGTACAATCTGGTCATGAGGGATATTCCTACCGTAATCATAATTGATTCCATTGTCAAGAGACATCCCCCCTTTGCTGCACGACACTGCTGTGAGTGCGATTAGCGTTGCTTTAAATATACCTCTCATAACTTTAATTTTTAATACGGCAGCAAAGTTATGAGGAGCTATCCGCTGACAGAAATTTTCACGAGATAAAATGCAAAATAGGCCCTACAGATATCTGTAAGGCCTATTTTCAATGTTCAAATTCTCGCAAAATGCAGCAGTTTCGCGAATTTCGTCCTAAAAGAAGGTTACGGTTTTCTGCTCGACAGTCGACAAAATGCTGTTTGCAACGCGGCTGACGCCGAATCTGAGCAAATCTTTGTTGAGCCAATCCTTGCCCAGAACCATTGACACGATTGAATAATAGCACAAAGTATCTGAAGCAGTTGTCATTCCGCCGGCAGGTTTGAAACCTATTCTGCGACCTGTCCTTTCATAGAATCTGGCAATACATTCGCACATGATATACGCAGCGACAGGAGTTGCATTGACCTCTACCTTTCCTGTGGAGGTCTTGATGAAATCCGCCCCTGCTTCCATAGCAAGGAACGAAGCATCAGCAATATTTTCAGGTGTCCTGAGAAGACCTGTCTCAAGTATCACTTTCAGATGGACAGAGCGCCCCTGCTTCGCTGCTGCGTCATCAATACACTTGCGAATCTGACGTATTTCATTGGATGCGGTCTCATAATCCCCTGCAAGGAAAGAATTGAGGGACAATACGATATCGACTTCATCCGCCCCCTGTTCAACAGCCATTTCACATTCCTTCAGTTTCACTTCAAGAAAACTCTGAGAAGAAGGGAAGCAGGCAGAAACCACTGTCGTATGGACATCACATGCTCTTGTCTTGCAAACTATCGAAGCAAAATTCGGATATACGCAGATTGATGCAGGCAGAGGCCACTGCGGATAAACTGTGGAGAATTCATTGACCTTCTCTACGAGCCTTGCGACTGAAGTCGGTGTATCATTGGTCTTGAGAGTTGTCAGGTCCATCATGGAAAAACAAGCCTTATAAACCTGCTCCGAAGCAATGCTGTCGAGATTTGCAGAGATCAATGCCAGAGCACTTTCTATGGCCTCCATGTTCGGAGAATAGCCATACTTTTCTGAAAAATTTGCCATAAAATATAACAATATAATAAATTAATTAACCTCTTACCTGTACAATGAAGCCCTCCTCAACCAGAGGGGCGACGAACTGCTGCATCTGCTCAACAGTACATTTTTCCAGGCGTTTGTCAGGAGTTTCCCTGTCAATCGTATATACCATAATCTCGCGTGGCCTTGTTTCCCGTACAACTTGATACCATTTCTCAAGCGCATCCTGCGACCATGTAGTAAAATCCGGAGACTTAAGGAACATGGTCTGAAGAATGAAATTACCTTCAAAAGCCTTCAGATTCTCCACAATCCCGGCAACCGAATAATTTCCTGACGGACGGTCAATACAGCGGACAAGTTCATCAGTGGCGGCATCCAGTTTCAGAATCGGATTGTCAATTTTTTTGAGTGCCTCAACCACTTCATGACGGTAAGTCATTGTAGCATTGGACAGTACAGAAACCTTAGCCTCAGGGAAGAACTTGTCTCTGAGCCTCAATGTTGAAGCAACTATCTGAGGGAAATCCGGGTTCAAAGTCGGCTCTCCATTTCCGGACATGGTTATGGAATCTACTTTTATTCCATCTTTGGCAACAGCTGCAAAGGCTGCCTCCATTGCATTCTCAACTTCATCTCCTGTCGGAAAGCGTTTTCCGGCAACTACTCCATCCCTGTTCCATCCACATTCGCAATATACACAATCAAAATTGCATGTCTTCCCTCTTGCAGGCAAGATGTTCAGGCCCAGAGATGTACCGAGCCTTCTGCTGTGGACCGGTCCGAAAACAATATCATCAAAATGCAACATAATCCAATCTTCTTGAACGACATCCTTTCACAAAATTTCCTTGTGCATCAATACCTTCGACAATAACTATTCCAGGACGTTTCCCCGGAGAGAGACTGCCAAGCACATCGTCCTTGCGAAGGAACTGCGCTCCGTTCAAAGTTGCCCACCTTACTATCTCACCCATCGGTATTGCCGGAAAATGCTCATGAAGGCAGGCAATTTCAGCTACCATGTCAAGGTCATCGTTGCTTGATAGCGAATCCGTTCCCACCGTCAGTTTCAATCCTTTTTTCCAAAGCATCTCCACATCGGGCAATGCGTTATGGATGAATATGTTGGACAAAGGACACAAAGCAAAATAAGGATTGGCAAAAGCCTCCTTTGCAGCCTCGGCATCCCGCTCTGTAGTGCAGACATTGTGAACCAGTAGCACGTTTTCAGGATGGGGAACCTTTCCAACCTCCGCAAGAGAATCAATGAAATACTCAAGCGAGGATCCGCCGGTAACGGGTGGAGTACTCATTCCTGCACGGCGTCGGTTATCATACATCGCGCCACTTCCACATCTTATAAGCTCCTCTTCCTCAGCACTTTCCTGAGAGTGATAAGAAAGGAATCCGCTTTTCAGCCCGGCAGCGGAAGAAGCTTTGAGAAGTGCCGGGCTCATCGTATAGCATGAGTGTGGCGTAGGAGCGGCATCTATTCCACAGGCATCAGCCTTGCTCTGCAATTCTGCGACATCGTCCATTACCCGGGAGCACTGTTCCGGTTCGGTTCCGAATACCTCAAGGAAGGTACGGGTGTACATCTTATGCGACGCTTTCACGGCAAAGGACGAATCATCATTGCTTATGTCAGCCATAGCCGACACTCCGTCAGCCCACATCTTGTCCATCCATTTATGAACAAGCTGCTGTTTTACATCAAAGCCAGCCCAGTCACGCAAAGCATTGATCTGGTCTATGAAGCCTGCCATCCCTGTGCCTTTGACAAACTTTCCCTGAAGATGTGACAATTCACAATGGCAGTGGGAATTAACCATTCCCGGGATAATTGCAGCATTCACAACAAGCTCATTTTCAGCACATTGTCCAAGGCTGAGAATTGTTCCGTCTTCGCTGTCAAACTCCACATAGGAATTCCTCAGCGGTTGTGCAGACTCCCCGGTATAAATATATGATGCCGCTATTCTTTCTATTTTTCCCATTAAAATTTATTATTGAGTTGAAGGACTTCTTCCTGCTTTCCCCTGGAATGAATACGCGGGCGAGGTATTACCTTTTGTTTTTGCTTTTCAATAAGTTCAACGGCTGCCGATGTATCCGGGACGTTCCGATGAGCCGGTTTGGACAATGAATCCGAAACAGACTTCAGACCAGACACAGACAACGAGTCAGAAACAGACAATGAATCAGACACAGTCAGGGAATCAGATTGTACAATCATCCTCAGACGGTCATACAATGTATCAGAGCGCTCAACTGAAACCAGGCGATAGAACAATGTAGAATCCATCTGAACGGCAACACTGTCAAAGAAATGCAGATATGGTTCCGACTTGATATAAGGATAATATTCCCCTACATCAATATAATTACGGAGTTCAAACTTAGGTTTGCTCAGCTCAATCTTGAGCTTTTTCAGGTCCTCAATCTGATCGTCGATTATCTTCGATGCTGACCGGAATATCCTTGAATACCTCTCTGGATCATCCATATAGACCTCCACACTCCTGCGGTAATCTTCAGTCGTATAGCCGTATTTCTCAAGAATAGGTTCATAGACAAGAGAAGTATCCGCCATGCGTTTTACGCTTGGAGTGGAGTTGATCCACTGATCGGTAACAAGCATTTCCGCATATATCCTAGCCATCTTTCCGCGCGGGATCACCCTCGGTCCCCTGCTGCAGGAAGATGCAGCAAGGGCGAGGATTATAATGCAGAAAATATTCAGGCTACGCTTCATATCATCTCAATACGGCTCCGAATTCTTTCTGGAATACGGCAAGGAACTTGGTCATCATCCTGTCCACATCACCGTCAGTAAGGGTTTTCTCCAGATCCTGAAGCACGAAGCTCAAAGCATACTGTTTCTTGCCCTGACCAATCTTGTCGCCACGGTACACGTCAAAGAGAGATACCTGCTTGAGGAGTTTCTTTCCTGTACGGAATGCAGCGGCACGAAGGTCGGCATAGCTGACGCCCTCATCCAGAAGCAGGGCAAGGTCACGTCTGACTTCAGGGAATTTAGGGAGCTCGCTATATTTGATCTTGTCGCGTTTGATGAGTTCGAAGAGAACCGGCCAGCTGATTTCAGCAGCAAACACAGGCTGCTTAATTCCCATCTGCTTGAGCCTTGCAGGAGCTATCGTTCCCATCACAGCAAGCTGCTTGTCGCTTCCCGGAAGCATGTATGCAAGTCCCTCTGAGAACAGGTCTGAAGGCGCCGGTGCAGTCTGCATCGAATAAAGGTCCGCACCAAAACGTTTGAGAAGCAGTTCAAGATAGCCTTTAAGCTGGAAATAATTGCCTTTGCCGGCCTCAAGGCGCCATGATTTGTCGCTTTGGCCACTGACGAACAAAGCAAAATTGGTATGCTCCTCATAGCTTTCAAGAGTCTTGCCGTCAGCACCAGGAAGGAGGGAATATACCGAGCCATATTCAAACGTCCTGATATTAGTCATCTGACGGTTGATATTGTAGGCAATCACCTCAAGTCCACCGAGCAGGAGAGTCTGCCTCATCACATTAAGATCGGAACTGAGGGGATTGAGAATCCTCACACATCTCTCCTCCGGGAAAGTCTTGAGTTTCGAATAATATTCTCCCTTGGTCAGCGAGTTGTTCATGGTTTCAACAAAACCGTTTGCTGCCAGAAAATCTGATATAGTCTTTCTGACACGCTCAGGCTCAGGCTTCACAGGAGCATTCACCGACATGCGCATGGCATTCGGCAGTTCGATATTGTTATATCCGTAAATACGAAGTATCTCCTCCACAACATCACACTCGCGATATACATCGATCATGTATGAAGGAACGGCAACCCTGGCTCCCGCCTCTGTCTTTTCAATGAAATCATAGGCAAGTGCCTCAAGTATATTTTCAATGGCATCCTTTCCGATTTTCTTTCCGATGAAATTCTCTATGCGTGCATAATCTAGGTCAACAACCTTGCGTTCAATCTTTTCCGGATAGAATTCCTGTACTTTGCCGACAATCTCACCTCCTGCTATTTCCTGAATCAGAAGGGCTGCACGGCGTGATGCATAGTTTACGATGAGCGGATCCGCTCCCCTTTCATATCTGAATGAGGCGTCTGTCTTGAGTCCGTGTCTCTTTGAAGTCTTCCTGATTGAAACAGGATTGAAATATGCACTCTCAAGGAAAATATCTGTTGTTGAATCAGTTACGCCGGAATTTTCACCGCCAAACACTCCAGCCAGACACATAGGTTTTTCTGTATCTGCGATAACTAGGTCAGCGGCAGAAAGAGACCTTTCCACTCCGTCAAGCGTAACGAATTTCTCACCTTCAGCTGCCATGCGGACAACTACCTTTCCACCTCCGATCTTCGCTGCATCAAACGCGTGCAAAGGCTGTCCCGTTTCCATAAGGACAAAGTTGGTAATATCCACTATATTGTTTATCGGCCTGAGTCCTATTGAAAGCAGCTTCTTCTGAAGCCATTCCGGCGATGGGGCAACCTTGACTCCCCTTATTGTCGTGCCGGTATATCTCGGAGCACCGTCAGCAGCCAACACCTCTACAGGGATTGCCTCACCCTCCCCTTCACGAAAAGTGGTGACTTCAGGAATATTGAGTTTGCAAGGGATGTTATTATGCACCAGATACGCATACAAGTCTCTTGCAACACCGATATGTGAAGCCGCATCCACCCTGTTCGCTGTAAGTCCAATCTCTATAAGTGAATCCGTTGCAAGATGAAGATACTCTTTTGCCGGAGTTCCTACAACGGCATCCGGATCAAGAACCATGATTCCATCATGAGAAGAACCGATTCCAAGCTCATCTTCCGCGCAAATCATTCCGAATGATTCAACTCCCCTGATTTTCGATTTCTTTATCTTGAAATCTTCGCCAAGGACTGTTCCTACTGTGGCAAGAAGGACTTTCTGTCCGGCTGCGACATTCGGCGCGCCACATACAACCTGAAGCAGTTCCGGCTCTCCGGTGTTCAGTTTTGTTATATGGAGATGGTCTGAATCTGGATGATCCACACACTCTACGACTTCAGCGACAATGACACCTGCAAGCCCGCCGGGAATCTCCTCAACCATTTCAAGAGAATCCACTTCAAGTCCGATTGAGGTCAGGGCTGCGGCAACCTCCTCCGGAGTAAGATTACACTCAAGATAATCCTTGAGCCAGTTGTACGATAGTTTCATATATTTACTATATTATTATTCCAAATCGTCCTTTGTAAAAAGGGCATTTACAAATTCACGTTTATCAAATACTTTCAGGTCATCAATACCTTCTCCGATGCCTATATATTTGACTGGCACACGGAACTGGTCAACTATTCCGACCACTACCCCACCCTTGGCCGTACCGTCAAGTTTGGTAATTGCAAGTGAAGTGATATCGGTGGCGCGAGCAAACTCCCTCGCCTGCTGGAAGGCATTCTGGCCGGTTGAAGCATCCAGGACCAGGAGCACTTCATGCGGAGCATCCGGGATGACCTTGCGCATGACATTTCTGATTTTTGTAAGTTCGTTCATCAGGTCTATCCTGTTGTGAAGACGCCCGGCAGTATCAATCAGCACCACATCCGCATCCTTTGCAACAGCAGACTTCAAGGTATCAAATGCAACGGAAGCTGGGTCCGATCCCATTTCCTGCTTTACGATATCCACACCTGAACGTTCAGCCCAGATTGTAAGCTGATCGACGGCTGCTGCCCTGAAAGTATCGGCAGCTCCGAGAACGACCTTCTTGCCCATTGACCTGAAATTATGTGCAAGCTTTCCTATTGTAGTGGTTTTGCCGACGCCGTTAACTCCCACAACCATAATCACATACGGTTTCTTAGAGAAATCTGCCGGACATGCAGGAGAATCTTCATTCCGAGACCCGACATCCATAAGGGAAGCAATCTCATCGCGGAGTAATTCAACAAGTTCATCCAGAGAGACATACTTGTCGCGACTTACCCTCTCTTCGAGGTTATCAATTATCTTCATGGTCGTATCAACTCCCATGTCGGTAGCAACGAGGGCCTCCTCCATTGCATCAAGAAGTTCTTCATCAACCTTTGCCTTACCGACAATAGCTCTTGAAAGCCTGTCAAAAAAGCCCCTGTTGGTCTTCTTTACTCCTTTATCAAAAATGCCCATATAAAATCAAAGTTTAACTTGCAAATATACATATTTCCCGGCGGATAAGAAAGAATTGATGCTACAAGTACATGCAAAAAAAAGAGTGACTGAATAATCAATCACCCTTTTGTTCTGCTTAGGAGAAAACTTATTTCTTTGCGAAGAAATCTTTTGTCTTATCCTCATCAATAAGCTCTTCAGTGAAGACATAAGCCCCAGTCTTAGGAGATTTGTCCATGCGGATGCACTTAACGACTTTCTTCTGTACACCTGCTTTGAAGGTTGCGACTGCTTTCTTTGCCATAAATC
>SAMEA3663036__coassemble_462_pt1 | contig 19253 bp, 15 predicted proteins | sample SAMEA3663036__metabat2_high_PE_029 | metagenome-assembled genome bin SAMEA3663036 (sample SAMEA3663036) | pig gut metagenome | biome: pig gut; feature: pig-associated habitat; material: faeces | place: France | collected 2012 | reverse complement strand
GCACCGGTTTCATGCCGTCAACGATGTGAGGCACGGCCCTGTACAGAATCACGTAAGAGGAATAGTCCAGAAACCATTCCTTGAACATCCCTGAAAGCTTGAACTTGCGGCTGTTTTCTCCAATCAGCTTGTCAAACTTGCCAGGTGTGCTGTCCACTGTGACCGAGTCTGTCTGTCCATCTTCCGTTGCTTCGTATTCCTCGCCCGGAAGGTCGATGTCGTCAATATCCATATTTCCCGTTTTTAATCAATATTCATAACCAAAGCGGCGGAGTTCCTTCTTGCTTTCCCTCCAGTCTTCGTCAACCTTTACGAAGAGCCTCAGGAACACCTTTTTCTGGAAGAAATCTTCCATGTCGATTCTGGCCTGGGTACCAACTTTCTTGAGAGAAGCGCCTCCTTTTCCGATGATGATACCCTTCTGGCTTTCCCTCATCACATAGATTACAGCGCTGATGTCATATCTCTCAGCTCCCTCCTTGAATTCCTCCACCGTCACCTCGCAGCTATATGGAATCTCCTCCTTGTAGTTGAGGAAAATCTTCTCACGGATTATTTCCGATGCGAAGAAACGCAGGTTCTTGTCAGTGAACACATCCTTGTCATACCATGGCGGAGCCACAGGGAGCCTGCTGACAATCGCATCGAAGATATTGTCCAGATTGAACTTCTCCTGAGCGGAAGCCGGATAGATGACGGCCTTCGGAAGCTGTTCCTGCCACCACTGCATAAGCTCATGGACCTTTTCCTGGGTGCTGATGTCTATCTTGTTGATAACCAGCACTACAGGACATTCAACATGCTGGAGTTTCGCGATGTATTCCGCATTCTTGTCGCTTTTCTCGACAGTGTCCGTCACATAAAGCACGATGTCGGCATCTCCGATTGCGGTATCCACGAAATTCATCATGCTCTGCTGCAGCCTGTAATTCGGCTTGAGGATGCCTGGAGTGTCGGAATAGACAATCTGATAGTCGTCTCCGTTGACAATTCCCATGATCCTGTGCCTTGTGGTCTGCGCCTTTGCGGTCACAATCGAAAGCTTTTCGCCTACAAGGGCATTCATGAGCGTGGATTTGCCGACATTCGGGTTACCGATGATGTTGACAAATCCTGCGCGATGATTCTTGTTCTGCTGATTATCCATATATTAAAGGTATGCTCCCATCTTAAGAAGGTTGGTCTCGCCCTCTGTGAGGTATCTCCAGTCTCCTCTCTTGATGCCTTTCTTTGTAAGGCCTGCGAAATATACCCTGTCAAGGGCCTTCACCTCATAACCCAGGGACTCGAATATCCTTCTGACGATACGGTTCTTGCCGGAATGGATCTCGATTCCGAGTTTGCGGTGGTCGTCGTCTTCAATGTACTCAAGGGCATCTGCCGCGATGACACCGTCAGAAAGCTCCACTCCGCTCATGATCTTGTCGAAGTCCTCCTGCTTGAGCTTGCTGTCAAGGGAAACCTGATAAATCTTCTTCTTGTCATAAGAAGGGTGGGTGAGTTTCTCGGCAATCTCTCCGTCGTTGGTGAACATGAGCACTCCGGTGGTGTTCTTGTCAAGCCTTCCCACAGGGAATACCCTTGAAGGACACTTCTTCAGAAGGTCCATGACGGTCTTGTCGGCATGAGGGTCGCTTGAAGTCGTCACATAGCCTTTCGGCTTGTTCATGACGATATAGACCTTGCTCTCGCCTTTGAGCCTTTCGCCGTTGAACCTGACATCGTCCGTATTTATGTTGATTTTGGTTCCGAGTTCGGTAATAACCTCACCGTTCACTGTAACTACTCCTGCAAGGATGAAATTGTCAGCCTCCCTTCTTGAGCATATACCTGAGTTCGCGATGAATTTGTTGAGCCTTACCTCCTCCTTCACCGGGGTCATTATCATATCGTTGTCTGAGTATGCACCCGAATCAATCTGAGGCCTGCGGCTTATCATCCTGCTGATTCCGCTCTCATCCTCGTTGCGGAAATAGTTGAGGTCTCCATAAGCGTTTCTCTTTCCGCCGAAGCCTTTTGCACCCGGCCTTCCGGACGGCTTCCTGTCAGAGAATGTTCTCTTCCTGTCGCCGAATGAACGTTTCTCTCCGAATGAGCTTCTCTCATCGAATGAACGTTTTTCTCCGAAAGAACGTTTCTCTCCGTAATTTGACGGCTTCTCGCCGAAGCTCCTGCGATTTGAATTCCCTCCGAATGACGGCTTGTTGCCGTAGGTCCTCTTTTCTCCGTATGACGGTCTCTCAGAATTCCTTTCGTACGAAGGTTTGTCTCCGAATGAACGTTTCTCTCCGAATGAGTTCCTCTCACCGAATGAACGCTTCTCTCCATAGTTTACCGGCTTGTCACCGAAGTTCCTGCGATTTGAGTGTCCTCCGAATGACGGTTTGCTGCCGTAGGTTCTTTTTTCCCCATAAGACGGTTTGTCACCGTATGAACGTTTCTCACCATAATTCCTGTTTGAATCACTTCTGCCGTAATCCCTACGGCCTTCAGTCCTGCGGCCATAGCCGCCTCTTTTGTTGTCTTCCATTGTTTTCTTGCCTTTCGGCATAATTAATTATTAGATAATCTGTTGTATTGCCACACCTCACGGCTGTGACTTGTTAGTTCAGTTTGAATATATAGGTAATCGTACCTTCCTGCATTGCCGGCGCATCTGCACTCATGTTGAAGTGTGCTCCGAGAGCCGCCTTCCGGGCTGCCTGCCATAACTCCTTGTCAGACACCGTAGTACCCTCGGCTCCAGCAACAGCCTTCTGCACAGTGCCATAGTTGTCAACCCAGATTTTCACCACGACGGTACCTGAATTCTGAACGGAGTAGGCCGGGCGCGGAAGTGTTCCGTTGACGCTTCTGCCGGCAAGTTTAGCATTCGGCTGGCCGGAGGTTTCGCCTGTCTTTGTATTGCCCTGAGCATGGCCTGCCTTGAGGGCATCGCTCACCCTGTCTGCCACCTGAGGTGCCACCGTGTCTTTCTGTGTCTTGTTGTCTGCAGCGTGGAAAAGAGCCCTGCGGTTAATTTCCTTTTCCGGCTCCGGCTGCTTGATGTCAACGTCTCCGAAATCATCGACCACGGCCTGAGGAGCCTCATTCGACTTCGTGCCCTCAGCCTGGGCTTCAGATTGCTGTACAAGATTAATCGGATTGGCCGGGTCCGGCTGTACGGCCTGCGGCCTGGTCCCGTTCCAGACCTGTTCCGGCTTTGAAATTTCGGGTTCATCGAATTCTATCAAAATCTGTTCCCTCTCCGGTGGCGGCGGGTCAAGATAAGTGAATCCGGTGGTTCCCAAACACACCAGAACGCCAGCATGAGCAATGATAGTCAGCGAAATACCTGTTATCGTCGACTTCCTGCCCTGCTTGCGCCTTTTATCCATGTATTCTTTATTTGCCATTTCCTATTCCGGGGAGGTGGCCATTATGACCTTGTAATGATTTCTTTTTGCAATGTTCATGACCTTCACGACTTCTCCGACAGGAACTGTCTCATCTGCATATATTGAGAATGTCGGGTCTTCCTCGCTCTGGAGCAGGTCTATCAGTTCATCCTCTATCATATCGAACCTGACAGGAGTTTCATTCCCGTTGATATGGTATGAATATGTGTCCGTATCCTTCCAATGCTTGATTGAAACCGTCGCAGTGGCCTTCGCAGACACCTGGCCCGTGCTCTTTGGAAGCAGGAGCTTCAGGGCATTCGGGTTTATCAGTGTTGAGGTCACAAGGAAGAATATCAGCAGCAGGAAGACGATGTCGGTCATCGACGACATCGAAAATCCTGCATCCACCTTGGTTGTTCTCTTGATTGCCATGGCCTACTCGTTTACCACCGGTTCGTGAATCATGTCAATGAATTCGATGGTCGTGTTTTCCATCTTGAACACCAGATTCGAAATCTGGGATGTGAGGAAATTGTATCCGAAATAAGCGATGATACCCACGAAAAGACCTCCTACGGTCGTAACCATGGCCTCATATATACCTCCTGAAAGAAGGGTGATGTCGATGTTGTTGCCCGCTGTTGACATGCGGAAGAAAGCCTCGATCATTCCGGAAACCGTTCCGAGGAATCCGATCATAGGGGCACCTCCGGCGATGGTTGCAAGCATAGGCAGACCTTTCTCAAGCCTTGCCACCTCCACGTTTCCCATGTTCTCGACAGCGGTCTGGATATCCTGGAGAGGCCTTCCAATCCTTTCAATGCCTTTTTCGACGAGCCTTGCAACAGGAGAATCGTATTTCTGGCAGAGAGCTGTCGCAGATTTGATTTTTCCCTCATGGATGAGGTCGTGGATATCTTTCATGAAGTTCTTGTCTATCTTGCTGGCCTTGCGGATCATCCACCACTTGCTGCCGAAGATATAGATTGCAAGAATAGAAAGCAGGAGGAGGACAATCATCAGCCATCCTCCCTTGACAGCCATGTCAATCAGTGAGAGTTTCATCTCCTGCTGAAGGGGTGCTGCCTGAGCAATTGCCGTTGTGTCAACGGCTGCCTGTAAAAGATTGAAAAGCATAGTTTATATTGTTTTTGTATATCCGTAAATCGTGCAAAAATAAGAAAAAAATCAGACTTCCGAAAATTAAAATTCAGCCCCGCTGAAAAAAAGAGCATTCCCGGGAACGGATGTCCCGGCATCGGACCTTGAACCGGACTCGATAAGGTCTGCAATCCACTCCGGACTGCGTTTCCCCTGCCCGACTTCGACGAGGGATCCGACCACGGCACGCACCATGTTTCTGAGGAATCTGTTTGCTTGTATTGTGAAAACGATGTAGTCTCCTTCGCGGCACTGAAACCCTGTTACAGCTACATGTGTGGGGGTATATACCTCCCACCTTGCATGAGTTACGGTGCAGATCGAGGTGGCATTGTTCCCGCCGGTCTTCTCAAAGCAGCTGAAATCATGAGTGCCCAACAGATAAGTGGCAGCCTTGTTCATGGCTTCCATGTCCAGAGGTGTCCTGCACCTCCACGAAAAACGGCTGCAGAAGGGGTCTTTGTTGAAGTTGATGAAATAGTGGTATCGCCTTGAAACGGCTCCGAATCTGGCATGGAAATCTTCACCGGTTTCCCGTATTTCATGGACGCATATTTCCTTGGGCAGGATGGCATTCAATTTGTAGCAGAGTTGCGCCGCTTGCGGGACCTCGCTGCCGCTGACGTCGAAGTGCGCCACGTAGTTGATTCCGTTTACCCCGGTGTCGGTCCTGCCTGCTCCGGTCACATGGACGGACTCACGACAAAGTGTGCTGAGAGCATTCTCAAGCGCCTGCTGTACTGATGGAGCATTGTTTTGAATCTGCCATCCGCAGAATGCGCTGCCGTCGTAAGAAAGTCTTATTATGTACCGTTTCATTGCACTTGTTAAGGAATTAATGTAAATTTGTGGGATATTTTGTTTAAGGAATAAACTTCTGCAAAAATAGAGAAAACAACAAAACATAACAATATGGACAGCATAAACATCAAAGAATTGAATGACAGGATCCAGAGGGAGAGTTCTTTTGTGGATATTCTGACTATGGAGATGAACAAGGTGATTGTCGGACAGAAGCATCTTGTTGAAAATCTTCTCATAGGCCTTTTGGCTGACGGACACATCCTGCTCGAAGGTGTGCCTGGACTTGCCAAAACTTTGGCAATCAATACATTGTCTCAGGCCGTCGATGCCAAGTTCAGTCGTATCCAGTTCACCCCGGACCTTCTTCCTGCCGATGTTCTCGGAACGATGATCTATTCCCAGAAAAGCGAACAGTTCCAGATTAAGAAAGGTCCTGTTTTCGCAAACTTCGTCCTTGCCGATGAAATCAACCGTTCTCCGGCAAAGGTGCAGTCGGCCCTTCTCGAGGCCATGCAGGAAAGGCAGGTGACAATTGGAGAGGAGACCTTCAAGCTCCCTGAGCCGTTCCTCGTGATGGCAACCCAGAACCCGATTGAGCAGGAAGGAACCTATCCGCTTCCGGAGGCCCAGCTCGACCGTTTCATGCTCAAGGTCGTCGTGACCTACCCGAAAAAAGAAGAGGAGAGGATGATTATCCGCATGAACAACTCGGGCGAATTTCCTAAGGCACAGGCCGTTCTCAAGCCTGAGGACATCGTAAGGGCCCGCCAGGTTGTGAAGGACGTATATATGGATGAAAAGATTGAGCGCTATATCGTTGACCTTGTCTATGCTACAAGGACTCCTCGTGACTACAGGCTCGACTCGATTGCAAACTTCATATCCTATGGAGCTTCTCCTCGTGCAAGTATCTCACTTGCAATGGCTTCCAAAGCTTATGCATTCATCCGCAGAAGGGGATATGTGATTCCGGAAGATGTCAGGGCAGTCTGCTATGAGGTTCTTCGCCACCGTATCGGACTCACCTATGAGGCCGAGGCCGAGAATATGACATCCGACCAGATAATTACCGAAATAATAAACGCTGTTGAGGTTCCATAGTCCATGGAAGAAAAAATGTCGGCAAACGACCTTCTCAAAAAGGTCAGGAAAATTGAAATCAAGACCAGGGCACTTTCCCACCAGATTTTCGCCGGTGAATACCATTCGGCCTTCAAGGGGCGTGGAATGGCTTTCAGCGAAGTCAGGGAGTACCAATGGGGCGACGACGTGCGCAATATGGACTGGAATGTCACCGCACGTCTGCGCAGCCCATATATAAAGGTCTTTGAGGAGGAGAGGGAACTGACGGTCATGCTTCTGGTGGATGTCAGCCGTTCGCGCCTTTTCGGAACGGTGGGCAGCAGCCGCAAGGACATGATTGCGGAAATTGCCGCTGTCCTGTCTTTTTCCGCCATCCTCAACAATGACAAGGTCGGCGCGCTTTTCTTCAGCGAGAAGGTGGAGAAATTCATCCCTCCGAAGAAGGGCCGAAGCCACCTGCTCCATATTATCCGCGAGATAATAGAGTTTGAACCGACTGCAGACGGAACCGACATTTCCGAGGCTCTGAGGTATCTTGCCAATGCCTTAAAGAAGAAATGTACAGCCTTTCTTCTTTCTGATATGCTTGATGTGGACAAGAACGGAGCACCTCGCTATGAAGAGGCTCTCAAGGTCGCTGCCGGAAGGCACGACTTGTCGGTCATCGAAGTCTATGACCCTCGTGAGAGGAATATTCCCGATGTCGGGCTGGTTCATATAAAAGACTCGGAGACAGGAACTTGCGCATGGGTAAATACCTCCTCGAAAAAGATGAGAGATGCCTATGCCGCCTGGTTCTCGAACATGGAACAGACTTCATCGCGTCTTTTTGCAAAGCACAATATAGACAAGGTGAGCATAGCCCTGGATGAAGACTATGTGAAAGGTCTTATGGACCTGTTCTCAAAAAGGTGATTTATGAAGATATACAGATATATTCTTACGGCTTTGTCTGCCGCTCTGCTGGCATTTGCTTCCTCGGCACAGTCTCCGGCATTACAGCAGGCCGACTCGTCTTCGAGAGTGATCAGCGCCGGCAAGGCTTTCCTGAGACCTCTGCAGCAGAGGGACTCGGTTCTCATTGCAGACCAGCTGGTCTATGGGTTTGTGCTTGAGGGAGTTGAAGAGGGTACCAGAATTGCCCTTCCGGATTTTTCAAAGGAGTTCACTCCTGGTGTAGAGGTGATTTCTCCTTGGAAAATCGACACACTCAAGACAGTGCGCAAGCGCAGGGGCACGGCGCCGGTTAAGTACAACATTGAAGGCGGAATCCTTATTACTTCCTTTGATGAAGGTGTTTACGACCTGGCTCCTATTGCTCTGCTGAAAGTTTCTCCGGATGGAGCATCGGACACTCTGGTCTTTGAGCCGGAGCGTCTTGAGGTCTGGACCATGCCAGTGGACACGGCGACTTTCGTCCCGCACGACATCAAGGCACAGATTGGCTACCCGCTGACATTCAAGGAGTTGATTCCATATATTCTCGGAGTGATGCTCCTTGCAATATTGATAATTGCAATCTGTTATCTTGTAAGGTTTTACAGGCGCAGGCGCGATCCGGAACATGCAAGGCGCGAGCCTGCCCACATAATTGCCCTGCGGAAACTCGACCAATATCGCGGAGACAAGATGTGGGAGGCATCTAAGCAGAAGGCATTCTATTCCGGGATTACCGATGTGCTGAGGGAATATATTTCAGCCCGTTATGAGTTCGGGGCCATGGAGATGACTACTGCTGAGATATTCAGCCGTATGAAGTCAATCGATGCTCCGGCTGACCTGCTTGCACAGGTTCAGGAACTGTTTGAAAGGGCCGATTTCGTGAAATTTGCCAAGTTCGTCGCATCGGAACAGGATAATGCTTCTGCCCTTCCTCTTGCCGTACGTTTCGTGACGGAAACCTATCAGGCTGAGATTGAGGCGGAAAGCAAGGAAGAAACAGAAAAATAGGGAATTGATATGTATTTTGAATATCCGGGACTGCTTTGGCTGCTTGTCATACCGGCCGCTCTTGTAGCTCATTACATATATCTGGAACTTGCACAGAGACATCCTCATCTGAGGGTGTCCTCTTCCGTGCCTTGGATGGTTTCCGGGACATCATTCATGGCGGTGCTCAGGCATCTGCCGTTTCTGCTGAGGACTTTCGCCCTTGTCATGATTGTAATCGCCATCGCGCGTCCAAGGTCTTCGACAGAAATGGAAAGGATTGATACAGAGGGAATTGACATAGTGCTTGCAATGGACGTCTCGACCAGTATGCTTGCAAGGGACCTCACTCCGGACCGAATCAACGCTTCAAAGGACATTGCTATCGAATTCATTTCCCAGAGGCCTTCAGACAGGATGGGAATCGTAGTATTTGCAGGTGAGAGCTTCACCCAGTGTCCATTGACAACGGACCGTGCAACCCTCATCAATCTGATGAAGGAGATTCAGACGGACCTCATCGAAGACGGAACTGCAATCGGAAACGGTCTTGCGACAGCTGTTGCCAGGATGAAGGACTCTGATGCGAAGAGCCGCGTTGTGATACTTCTGACCGACGGTGTCAACAACAGGGGAGAAATTTCCCCGCAGATGGCAGCAGAGATTGCAAAGACCTATGGGATAAGGGTTTATACCATTGGAGTCGGCAAGGAAGGCATGGCTCCGTATCCGGTCATGACCCCATGGGGAGTTGAGGTGCAGAATGTAAAGGTGGAGATTGACGAGAAACTGCTTGCTGAAATTGCAGAATCCACGGGAGGCCGCTATTTCAGGGCTACGGACAATACCAAGCTCGCCGAAATATATAGTGAAATAAACAAGATGGAGAAAGCCAGGACGACAGTTGACAGTTTCCCCGTGTACAAGGAACTTTTCGGGCTCTATGCCCTTCTTGCCCTGCTCGCTTTACTGCTGGAATTCTTCATCGACCGTTTTGTGTTGAGGCGTCTGCCATAATGGAGGAACTGTTATGATTAATTTTGCACAGTCACAATATTTACTTCTTCTGCTCCTCATTCCGTTTTTCTTTGTCTTTCAGGCAATTGTACAGAGAATGAGAAGGCGCAGGCTCAGAAAGCTGGGAGACGAAGCCCTTGTCCGCACCCTCATGCCGTCATATTCCAAAGGCAAAGCATGGATAAGGACTGTGTTCTTTTCTCTTGGCTTCTTCTTCCTGGTAATCGCTCTTTCAAGGCCCCAGATCGGAGCCAAGCTCAAGGAGCACCAGACCAAGGGAGCGGAAATCATGATTGCCCTCGACGTTTCGAATTCAATGCTTGCCGAGGACTATTCTCCCAACCGTCTTGAGAGAGCCAAGCTTGCGATTTCGCGTCTTGTTGACAAACTGCGTGATGACCGCATCGGTCTCATTGTCTTTGCAGGCAATTCTTTTGTCCAACTTCCGATAACGACCGACTATGTCTCAGCTAAAATGTTTCTAAGGTCCATTTCAACCGGTTCCGTTCCCATTCAGGGTACTGCCATTGGAGATGCGATCAACACATCAATCCGCAGTTTCAGCGCACAGAGCGAGAAAAGCCGCGCGATAATAGTGATTACCGATGGCGAAAACCATGAGGATGACCCGGTTGCAGCGGCAAAGCAGGCTGCCGAGATGGGAGTCAGGGTGTTTACTATCGGAGTCGGCTCTCCGGAAGGAAAGCCTATCCCTGTTGATGGCGAACTGCTTCGCGACAGTAATGGCGAAATAGTAGTTACGCGTCTGGATGAGGCTGTCCTGGAAGAGATTGCAAAGGCCGGCAACGGACTATATGTCAGAGCCGGGAACAGCGAATTTGGCCTTAATCCAATAATTGATGACATCCGCAGGATGGAGGACGAAATGTACAGCAGCATTGTTTTCGAGGAATATGATGAGCAGTTCATGTATTTTCTGGGAATTGCCCTGTTCTTCTTTGTAATTGAAATGTTGATTGGCGACCGCCGTCCGAAAAGACATCTTTTCAAATGCTTATGAAACAATATATTGCTATATTAATTCTTCTATTGTCCGCCTGCTCCGCATCTTACGCACAGGTTGACAGGAGAGATGTGCGTAAGGGAAACCGTGACTTCCGCAAGGAGAACTTCAAGGAAGCTGACATCAGCTACAGGAAGGCCCTTGTGAAGGACTCCATGTCGGTGGCTGCCAACTACAATCTGGCTTCCACCCTCTACAGGATGGGGGATATGCAGCAGGCTGCTTCCACCATGGAAAGAATACGGGAGGTTGCACCGGCATCGGAGCATGGAGCTGATTATCATTATAATATGGGTGACATAGCCCTTGCTTCAGAAAACTATCAGGCGGCGGTGGATGCCTTCCGTCAGGCGCTGCTTCTGAATCCGGGAGACATGGATGCAAAGGAAAACTACATCTATGCAAAGAAAAAACTGCAGGACCAGCAGAATCAGCAGAACCAGAACCAAGACAATCAGAACCAGGACAACCAGAACCAGGACAATCAGAATAAAGACAATCAAAATAAAGATAACCAGAATCAGGACAATAAGGATAATCAGGATAATAAAGATAACCAGGATAAAGACAATCAGGACCAGGATAATCAGGACCAGGACAAAAACAACGACCAGAACCGTGAGCAGCCACAGCAGGGTCAGGACAACAAACCTCAGATAACCCCTCAGGCTGCCCAGCAGATGCTCCAGGCGATTCAGGCAAAGGAGAAGGAAACTCAGGACAAGGTCAATCGTGAAAAAGCTAAAGCCCTGAAATCCAAACAGAAAGAAAAGAATTGGTAATGCGGAGAACTATACAGATGAAGAAATTACTATTGATTACAGCATTGATGATGCTTGCTACCCTTGCCTCTCTCGGGCAGACAAGCATAAAGGTCGAAACCCACAATGTCGTTGCCGCTGACGAGCAGTTCAACCTCACCTTCATAATCGAGGGAGAGAACTCTCCGAGCGACTTCTCATGGACCCCTACCGACGACTTTCAGATTCTATGGGGTCCTCAGCAGGGACATTCGACCAGTCTGAGCATCGTCAACGGAAAGAGGACCAAATCAGTCCAGAGCACCTATACCTATGTGCTCAGACCTCTCAGAAGCGGCACATTCACAATCCCTGCGGCAACTGCCAAGGTTAAGGGAAGGGAGATTTCTTCACAGCCGGTCAACATCGAGGTCGTAGCTTCCGGAACGTCTTCTTCATCTTCTTCAGGGGCAGGCTCCTCTTCTTCGCAGCAGCCTGCACGCAGCAGTTCCAAAGCCACTCCATCTGACGATGACCTGTTTCTGCAGGTATCCCTCAGCCGTTCAAGCGTTGTTGTCGGCGAGCCTGTCGTTGCAACCGTGAAACTCTACCAGAGAGTGAACATCGCAGGCTTCGAAAGTGCAAGTTTCCCGACTTTCGACGGATTCTGGAGCCAGGAACTCGAAGCTCCCACCAATATTGAATTTGCACGCGAAAGTCTTGATGGACAGATATATAACGCAGCTCTTCTGCGCAAATACATTCTCATTCCGCAAAAAGAGGGAAAACTTACAATCAACCCTGCCGAACTGGTTTGCCTTGTCAATGTGAGGGTATCCTCAGGAGGCAGCAGCATATTCGACGGATTCTTTGACGACTACAGGACGGTTCGGAAGAAAATTGTATCCAAACCATTGACTGTCAATGTTATGCCTCTTCCTGCTGGGGCGCCTGCATCTTTTGGCGGAGGCGTGGGCTCATTCAAGATATCAGCTAAAGTCAGCAAGGATAGCCTCAAGACGCATGAGGCGGCATCCCTGCTTGTGACGGTTTCCGGAAACGGCAATGTATCTCTGCTTGAGGCTCCAAAGGTTACCTTCCCTCTGGACATGGAGGTCTATGATACCAAGATTTCCGACAAGATAGAGAAGGGAGGCCGGAGCGGCAGCAAATTCTATGAATTTCCGTTCATCCCTCGCAGCCACGGAGACTTCGTGATTGAACCGATAGAATATTCATACTATGACAATAATTCCGGAAAGTATGTCACTCTCAGGACCAAACCGATTCCAATCCACGTCGAGAGAGGCAATGAGACTGATTCGGGCGCAAGGGTGGTTGCTCCCGGAGTCGGCAGGACCGATGTCAAGACTCTCGGAAGCGACATCCGGTTCATCAACACAAAGGATGCTTCACTTTCTGCCCGCGGCTATTTCTTTGTGGGTTCGGGCCTTTTCTGGGGCATTGTGATTGCGCTTTTCGTCCTTGCTTTCATTTTGTGGGCATCCCTAAGGACATTTGCTCGCAGAAGGGCCGATGTGGTCGGTACAAGGAACAGAAAAGCATCCAAGATGGCTCTGAGGCGTCTCAAAATGGCCGATACCTTCCTCAGACAGAATCTCTACACCGCCTTTTATGAGGAACTGCACAAGGCCCTTACTGGCTTTGTGTGCGACAAGCTCAACATCCCGATGTCCGACCTCTCAAAGGACAAGCTGTCTGAGGCTCTGCTTTCAGGCGGAGTCCCTGAGGACCTTGTCCAAGAGTTCATCAGCCTTCTTGATGCCTGTGAATTTGCACGTTATTCGCCAGATGCAGGACATGATGCAATGCAGGCACATTACACAACCGCACTTGAAGTCATTTCCTCAATAGATTCGAAAATGAAGTCCGTGAAAAAAACATCGGCTTATGCCGTAGTCATGTTCCTCATGCTCATGCCTTTAGCAGCGAATGCCCAGCCAGTGGACTATGTGGATTCGCTTTGGAACAGCGCCAATGCCGCCTATGCCGACGGACGGTGGGAAGAGGCTCTGGCAGACTGGTCCATGATTGAGTCAGCCTCGCTTGAGAGTGCCGCCCTGTACTGCAACATGGGCGATGCATGGTTCAAGAGCGGAGACATAGCGAAGGCTGTTCTTTATTATGAAAGAGCCCTCAAGCTTGACCCTTCCTATTCTGATGCAAGGTATAATCTGGCGCTTGCCAGCGAGAGCGTTCAGGACAGGATTGATCCGGTGCCGGAATTCATCCTCAAGACATGGACGAAGGACCTGTGCTGGATTCTTGATTCGGATTCATGGGCTATATGCTTCATCGTATTCCTGGCCCTGACCCTTGCCATGCTCCTTCTTTTCATTCTTGCACCATCTGTCGGAGGACGTCGTGCCGGGTTTTTCACAGGAATCGCAACCCTGCTTCTGAGCATTGCATGTCTGAGTTTTGCACTCTGGCAGAAAAATGATTATATGAGCGCGGATGAGGCAATCGTGATGAGACCGGTAACTTCGGTCAAGAGCTCTCCTGCATCCGGATCTGCAAAAGACCTGTTCATCCTTCACGAAGGCACCAAGGTTCGCATCCTTGACCAAGTCGGTTCCTGGGACAATATCCAGCTTGCTGACGGACGTCAGGGCTGGATACCATCAGACGAGATTGAAATCATTTAATTATTATAACCTAAAATGAACCGATTACTATTACCCCTCCTGCTTGCGGCAGCGTCGGCACTCAGCCTTGCAGCTGCTCCAAAGTCGGAGCTTCCTGACTGGCAGAATCCTTATGTGGTGGAGCGTAACCGTGCTCCGATGTCCGCAACCTTCTCCACTGACGGAGGTCGCCTTATGCTCAACGGAACCTGGAGGTTTTGCTGGTACGAGACGATTGATTCCCGTGCAACTGACTTTTATTCAGTTGGTTATGATGACTCTGCATGGGACTCTATCCCGGTTCCCGGGATGTGGGAGCTTAACGGGTATGGTGATCCGATTTATGTGAATATCGGCTATGCATGGCGAGGTCACTACGATAATAACCCTTCGATTCCGCCTCTTGAGCACAATTATGCAGGTCAGTACAGACGAACATTTACCATTGACCCTTCGTGGAAGGGAAGCGATATCTTCTTGCACATTGGCTCTGCAACCTCGAACGTGCGTGTATGGATAAACGGCAAGGAAGTGGGCTATAGTGAAGACAGCAAGCTCGAAGCCCGTTTTGACATCACGAAATACGTACATCCGGGGGAGAATACCATAGCTTTGGAAATCTTCCGCTGGTGTGATGGTACCTACCTCGAGGACCAGGACTTCTGGAGATTCTCGGGTATCGCCCGCGATGTGTTCCTCACCTCCAGGCCGAAAAAGAGAATCGAGGACATCAATGTCGTGGCGAAGGCTTCAGGAGAGGCAGAGGTCTATGTAGAACTGACAAAGGGAGTTACTTCCATTAATCTTGAAATCCTGGATCCGTGCGGTAAACAAGTTGCATCACAGACGGTTGCAGTTTCTGCAAAACAGCTTTCTGCCAATGGAAAGCCTTGTGTCAGGACGGTCCTGAACGTCCCTTCTGTGAAGCAGTGGTCGGCTGAGACCCCTTGGCTCTACACTCTCAAGGCTGCTTCATCCGACAAATCAGGCGTAACTGAAAGGGCTGAGCTTCAGATAGGTTTCCGAGACGTGCAGATTGTCGGCAACCAGCTCCTTATCAACGGACAGCCCGTTCTGTTCAAAGGTGCAGACCGCCATGAACTCAATGCCTACAAGGGATATGTGGTCTCCGAGGCCGACATGGTAAAGGATATTCTTATCATGAAACAGCTGAATATCAATGCTGTACGAACAAGCCACTATCCAAATGACCCTCTCTGGTACTCCCTCTGCGACAAATATGGACTCTATGTGATTGACGAGGCCAATATCGAGTCTCACGGAATGGGATATGGCGAAGAGACTCTCGGAAACAATCCGATTTTCCTCGATGCTCACCTTTCTCGTATAAGCCGCATGGTCCGTCGCGACTTCAACCATCCTTCAGTCATCATCTGGAGCCTCGGCAATGAGGCCGGTTTCGGTGACAACTTCATCGCCGGCTACAATATGGTGAAGGAAATGGATGCTTCTCGTCCTGTCCATTATGAACGTGCCGTTGATTATGATAATCCTAATAATACGGTCTATTCGGACATAGTTTGCCCTATGTACTATTCGTATGGGGACTGTGAACGTTATTTGAATAACAAACCTGAGAAGCCTCTGATTCAGTGTGAATATGCTCATGCAATGGGTAATTCCATGGGTGGTTTCAAGGAATATTGGGACCTTGTCCGCAAATATCCTGCGTATCAGGGTGGTTTCATCTGGGACTTCGTGGACCAGGCCCTGTGCTGGGAGGTCGATCCGACCAAATACGGGACTGACCATGTCTTTGTCTATGGCGGTGATTTCAACGATTATGACGCAAGCGATAACTCGTTCTGCTGCAATGGAATAATCGCTGCAGACCGCAGCCTTCATCCTCATGCATACGAGGTTGCTTATCAGTATCGTTCCATCCATACCTCGGCCTCTGCTGCAGATGCCGCCGAGGGCAGGGTTCAGGTATATAATGAAAACTTCTTCATCGATTTGTCACGTTACCAGGCGAACTGGACCGTTGAGGTGGACGGTACTCCTGTTCTGAGCGGAACTGCCGCTGCGCCTGAGGTTGCTCCTCAGAAAACGGCTTCTCTGAATCTCGGTTTCAACAAGGAGGATATACTTTCATCTGCTGCGGTGCGTGACCTTGCTTCACACGAGGTGTATCTTACCGTCCGCTGGACCTTGCGCCGCGCTGACGGTGTGCTTCCTGCCGCTACGGAAGTGGCATACGACCAGATTTGCATAAATGAGGCGCCTGCTGTTTGCCCTGCAAATCTTTCCGGCAGACCTTCTGGCTGCAAGTCGGAAGGCAATATGCTCCAGTTAACAGGCTGTATGACTTTCGACGGTGCAGCAGGGGAGAGGGCAAGCACATGGTGCGCAGCCTTCGACCTTGAAAAAGGTGCTCTGGTAAGCTACCTGATTGATGGCGAGCAGATGCTCGAGGAACCGCTTGTGCCATGCTTTGCAAGGGCTGCCACCGAGAATGACCTTGGAGCGCGATTTGACGAGGTTATGGCTCTCTGGAGGAATGCTGCCGTGATTGCCGCTACAGTCGATGTCGATGAACTTGAAGATTGTACACGCATTACCGTTGTGTCCGAGCCGATAGGCGAGGCTGCAACCGTCGTAATGGAATATCGCGTATATGCTGATGGCGAAATCGCTGTAACTGAGTCGCTTAAGGATGCAGGAAAACTTTCGGAGGCACCTCTGCTTCCGCGTTTCGGAATGCAGCTAGTGATGCCTGGCGAGTACTCTTGCATGGAGTTCTTCGGCAAGGGTCCTTTCGAGAACTATGTTGACCGCCAGAGCTCAGCCCTTGTTGGACGTTACGCCCAGAGGGTGGAGGACCAGTATCACTACGGTTATGTCCGTCCTCAGGAGTCCGGTTCCAAGACAGGAATGAAATGGCTCAGGGTGACTGACGCAAACGGAACCGGCCTGGAAATCTCTTCTGACCAGAAGTTCACGGGTTCTGCTCTTCCGTTCAGCGTGGCTGATATGGATGTTCGCATGCTCGGCAACAATCAGGCTCATTCGCTTGAACTGAAGGCCAAGGCTCATGAAAACAACCGCCGTTCCGGAAAGACTTATGTCAATGTTGACCTGCATCACACCGGCCTTGGCTGCGTGAATTCATGGGGTGCATGGCCTCGCAAAGAATACCGCGTTGCACCTGCGGAATACACCTTCCGCATGAGACTTCGTCCGGTAAATAATTAATATTTTAAGTTTCGCATTTAGCGAAACTTGAGGAATCTATATCAGATAATCGCCATACTATGGCACAATATGGACTGGATACCGAAATACAGTTTCTGCCAGGCGTAGGACCGAAAAGAGCGGCTTTGTTCTCCAAGGAATTGGGAATCACCACTGTAGGTGATATGATAAGGACATACCCGTTCAGATATATAGACAGAAGCACATTTGTCCGGATTGCAGATGCAAGGCCGGATATGGCTTATGTCCAGGTCCGTGCCAAGGTTCTCCGCAAAGAGCTTTTAGAGAAGCGGATGAGCGTCTGGATTGGAGACGGGTCCGGAGAGATGGAACTTGTATTCTTCAAGGGAATTAAATGGCTGAATGAGAAATTGCAGCCATCCCAGGAATATGTATTTTTCGGTAAACCATCCACATTCAACGGACGTGTGAACATGGTCCACCCTGATGTGGATCCGTCGGATGCGGCATCCTCCGGCAAAATTGACATGGCTCCAGTCCGGAAGGACAGTTTCAGCGCCGGAGCCGCGATGACCGGGGTATATCCGAGCACCGAGAAACTGAAAAATGCCGGAATCACAGCCAAACTGATGAACCGGATAATGGAGGCGGCGATGGACAAGGGGATGATATATATAGAAGAAAGCCTTCCGGAATACATCCTGAACAATATGGGACTCGTACCCCTTCATTTTGCGCTCCGCAACATCCATTTCCCTCAAAGTCTTGACGCGCTTGAAAAGGCACGCTATCGTCTGAAATTTGAGGAACTCTTCTATCTCCAGCTTTCCCTGCTGAAACAGAAATACATACGCAGCAGAAGCGAAGTCGGAATCCCCATGCAGAAAGTCGGGGAGGCTTTCAACAAATGTTACGAGGCGCTTCCGTTTCCGCTGACCGGAGCGCAGAAACGTGTCATCACGGAAATCCGCAACGACCTTAAAAGCGGGCATCAGATGAACAGGCTGCTTCAAGGCGATGTCGGAAGCGGCAAGACCATGGTTGCGGTGCTCTCTGCCCTTATCGCAGTCGGCAACGGCTACCAGGCCTGCATCATGGCTCCGACCGAGGTTCTTGCACAGCAGCACTTCAAGAATATCGAGAAATTCCTGAAACCCACAGGCGTTCAGGCAGCCCTTCTGACAGGCAGCACGAAGACATCGCTCAGGAAGGAAATCCACGCCGGGCTGGAAGACGGCACAATCGGCATTATCGTGGGAACACATGCTCTTATCGAAGATAATGTGATGTTCAGAAATCTGGGCCTGGCAATCGTGGACGAGCAGCACCGCTTCGGAGTGGAGCAGAGGGCAAAGCTCTGGAAAAAATCATGCTGCAACGCGCCTCCTCACGTGCTCGTGATGACTGCCACGCCTATTCCGAGAACGCTTGCAATGACTTTGTACGGCGACCTGGACGTGTCGATAATCGATGAACTTCCTCCCGGAAGAAAGCCTGTCCAGACCATTCATGCGACAGAAGGAAAGAGGCCTGCGCTATACCGTTTCATGAAGGAACAGATAGCTCTCGGAAGGCAGATTTTCGTTGTCTATCCGCTGATAAATGAGACGGAAAAGCTTGATTATCAGAGTCTTGAAGCTGGAGCGGATGATATTATGAATAATTTCCCCTTCCCGGAATACAAGACGGCTGTCGTGCATGGAAAGCAGCTCAATGACGTAAAACAGTTCAATATGGATGCTTTTGCGGCAGGCCGTGCGAACATTCTCGTTGCAACGTCCGTGATTGAGGTCGGAGTCGATGTCCCTAACGCCTCGGTAATGGTAATAGAAAGTGCTGAGCGTTTCGGACTCAGCCAGTTGCATCAGCTCAGGGGCAGGGTAGGACGAGGCAGCGAAAAGTCATACTGTGTGCTGATGACCGGCCATAAACTCAGCAAGGAGTCAAAGCATCGCATCGAACTGATGTGCGCAACGGAAAACGGATTCGACCTTGCCGAAGAAGACCTCAAGATGAGAGGGCCCGGCGATCTGGAAGGCACCAAGCAGAGCGGCCTCCCGATAAGCCTGAACATAGCCTCGCTTGCAAAGGACGGCGTTCTGATGAACCTTGCCAGGGACTGTGCGGACCGGATTCTGAAGGAGGACCCGGAACTCACTTCCGACAAGAACCAGCTTCTGCGCCGGGAGCTCCGCAAGGACAAATATATAATCAAAGACTACAGCAAAATCAGCTGATTTATGGTAACGGAGTTATTGAAAAAATATATTTATCTGGTGCAGATGTTCAT
>SAMEA3663036__coassemble_403_pt1 | contig 20767 bp, 16 predicted proteins | sample SAMEA3663036__metabat2_high_PE_029 | metagenome-assembled genome bin SAMEA3663036 (sample SAMEA3663036) | pig gut metagenome | biome: pig gut; feature: pig-associated habitat; material: faeces | place: France | collected 2012 | reverse complement strand
TTCGACGACCTGACTTATGAACAGATTTCGGAAATCACCAACACTTCCGTCGGCGCATTGAAAGCATCTTACCACTATGCAAGCAACAAAATAAGATCCGATTTGGAAAAATTATTTTAACCTTGGTGAACTTTTTGTGTCTAAACTTGAGATATGAATGGAAACATGAACATAGAGAAGGATAAAAACCTGCTTGAAAGCATTCCGGAGTTGAAGAAGATGCCTTATAGCGTTCCTGAAGGATATTTCGAGTCTGCGATGGACAGAGCTAAGGAAATACCTGGCAAGAGCGCAAGCAGGGTATGGCAGAAGTTGTATCCGCTTGCCTCTATGGCAGCCATGTTTGCTATCATTGCTACAGTCGGGACACTGATTCTCAACCGCGGGGAATTCTTTTCCGAGCCATCGGAACAGATGCAGATGGAAGATTATCTGGTCCACTCCGGATATGACTTCACGGTATCGGACTACCAGAGCGAGAACAGCCAGCTTGCCGATGCCGAAATCAGCAGCGAAGACATTGTCCAATACCTTATATATACAGGACTCTCGATTGAAGATATGGGAGAGTGATTGTTTTTAAAAGAGCAATAATATGAAATCAGTAAAATTCTTTTTTGCAATTGCAGTTCTCTGCATGGCAGGGATGACCGGAACTGTGGAAGCACAGGAAAGGAGGAATGAAGACTGGAAACAGAAGTTCATGAGTGAAAAAATCGCATTCCTGACAAGCGAAATGCAGATTACACCGGAAGAGGCACAGGTGTTCTGGCCGGTTTACAACCAGATATGGAAAGAGAAAGACGAGGTGATGAAAAAAATATTCAAGTCTTTCCGCGAACTGGAAGAAGCTCTTGACAGCGGAAAATCCGGCAAGGAAATCAATAAACTCATGGAGGCATATCTGGCTGCTGAACAACAACAGAGGGACATCGACGCTCAAGTGGCAGAAAGGGTCGGGAAAGTGCTTCCGGTCGAAAAAACCGCACGGCTTTTCATTGCAGAGGAAAAATTCCGGAGACAGCAGATCAACCGTCTGCACGGCAAGCCGGAAAATCGCGGATCAAAGCCACAGAACTGATGGTCCCCAAGTGGAGCAGTCAGGCAAAAAGATAAAAATCACGGGTGAGGGAAAGATACTCTTGAGTATATTTTCCCTCATCTTGTATTGTAAGCAGGGCTTCATCTGCTGAATCGGGACGATATTTTACAAACTCAGCGACAATCCTTCCCGGAGCTTTGCGGGGCACTGTCCTGATTCTCAAAATCTTAGATAAAAACAGTCCGCACATGCGGGCATGGCGGCAGAGGTGCTTCTCCTGATCGGCAGGCAGCACAATCGAAACACGGCCGTTCGCAGAAAGATGGGTCGATGCAAATTCAAGAATCTCACGGAATGACAGGCCGGAACAGGTGTGACGGGCATTGCAACGGCGCTCAGACGGAGCAAGCAGCGAAAGGTCAAAATATGGAGGATTGGAAAAAATCAGATCGAAGGAAATATCATGCTCATCCGCATAAATATCAAAGGGACAATTGATTACATGGAGGATGCCGGGCCACGGAGAAGACCTGAAATTCATTTCAGCCTCCTCTGCCGAATACTTGTCTATCTCAACTGCCTGTATATTGACCTTTTCCCCACTCTCGCAGTTCGTTCCCTCTCCATGGTCCGAACCCGTACGGAGAGCTGATATTCTTTGGGCTGCCATCAGGGCAACGGTCCCTGTCCCGGTACCTATATCCAGAAAAGTCCTGTCAGAGGGCAGGATGGTCATGGCGGCGCCAAGAAGAACACCGTCGGTATTTACCTTCATCGCGGACTTCTCATTGGTCACCGAAAAATGTTTGAAATTGAACGTGCTCATTACTCCGGGTCGGTAAAAACGCCGTCACGCATGAACAGGGTACGGTCAGACATTGCGGCAAGTGACGGATCGTGGGTAACAATCACGATTGTCTGTCCGAATCTGTCTCGAAGCGTAAAGAACAATTTGTGCAGTTCCTCCTTGGTACGGCTGTCGAGGTTGCCGGAGGGCTCGTCGGCGAAAAGGACGGCCGGGTTGTTGATCAGGGCCCTGGCTATCGCAACTCTTTGCTGCTCACCGCCTGAGAGCTGGGAAGGCTTGTGACCGACACGAGCAGACAGACCCAGATCGTCAAGAAGGGCAGCAGCGGCCGCGTGGGCATCCTTGCGGCTGCGTCCGGCGATGAAGGCGGGAATCATCACATTCTCGATTGCCGTGAATTCCGGAAGCAGATGATGAAACTGGAAAACAAAGCCTATCCTTCTGTTCCTGAACTCCGACAGGGCTTTCGGGCGGAGGGAGAGCACCTGGGTACCATCTATTTCAAGAGTACCGGCATCAGGGGTTGACAAGGTCCCGAGAATCTGAAGCAAGGTTGACTTGCCGGCTCCCGAGGCCCCCATGATTGACACTACCTCCGACTTCTCTATGTCCAGATCTATCCCCTTCAGAACTTTCAGATTCCCGAAGGATTTCTCAATTGAACGCGCATGTATCATTTTCTCCATCTCTGAGTGTTTAGCTGTCCAAAGGTAGTGTTTTTTCGGTTTCCACAAGAGAGGGGTGGTCTGAAATACACGGGAAATGCTGCATTTTTGAGAAATTTGACCTTTGAAAAACGGCCATACAGATGCATCAGATGCCTTTTTTGCAAATTATCGCGTGAATAATTCAGTCAATGGATAATCCTTCGGAACTTTGTCGGGTATTTAAATTTTTATGTTATGAAAAGGATTATATGGACATTGACGCAGATTATTGCCGCACTGTGCATCACATCATGCACAAAAGAGGTGGAGGATGCCGTGGGAAACAACAATCCGGTCATCGTCCAGGAAACTGATGAAGAATTTATCAGGATTAATGTAAGAGTCTCTGACCAGACGCAGATTGTCACCAAAAGCATGCTTGTCAGTGATGACATTGAAAACAGAATCACGGAAATTACCCTTGCAGCCTATGATAGAGACGGGCTGCTGAGAGATGTCAGACATTATCAGAATGATTTTACCGATATGACGTTATCCGTCGTGAAGGGGAATCCCGTGGATTTGGTCGCACTTGCCAACATGGGTGATATGAGGGCGGAACTGCCGGAAAAAGAGGCGGACCTGAGCAGGCTATCCTGGACAATCGGCAGTTATTCCGAGGTTGACTCTTCCGGCATCCCTATGTGTGGAAAGCTTGAAGGGATAGATTATTCCACCGATATACAAACCATCACGCTCGATAGACTGTTTGCAAAACTATCCATACGCATAACCCATAACAGCCTGAAGAACACCTCAATGACTTCTGACATCAACTATAACATGTGCAACCAAAGTCTATATCTCAGGCAGGCAAACAGCAGGATTCACCCCTTTTCAACTACAGGAAGCAGGGCCGGTTCACAAAACGACATTCTGGAAGAATCGGACTATCATGCAGACCTGAATAACAGGTCCGAATATAAAGGACATCTCACACAAGCGCAACTCGGACCGGGGCCTGGATTTTTCAGGGACACGACAATTGTCTTCTATGTCCCGGAAAATGTTCAGGGACAGCTTCTTGCTGGCAATACTAATCCCTACGACAAGGTTCCGGAAAACATCTCGTCTGTCGGGGGCAGGGACTATTCTCTCCTGTGCACATATCTGGAATTCAAGGCGACAAAAACCAATACAGGTCTGGGCTATCACGGAGATGTAACATACAAATATTATCTTGGTTCGGACAGTACCACCGATTTCAGCCTTGTCAGGAACTGTCACTACCATCTGACACTGGACTTCACGGAAGACGGTTTCTTTGTCAGCAGCTGGAAGATGAGCAGAGGCGAAAACTGGAAAGACACCAGAACCTTGAAATTTCGGGAAAGGACGAATGTGATTTACAAAGGACAGACAAAGGATGTGATGGTGCACTATAACCCGTTGTTTTCCTCGGGAGAAAATTCATACACCCGGCCTGATGAATGGAATCATAAATTCGATGACGAGTCAATGGAGACCTCCGGACTCACATATACCATAGACAAGAACACACTTGTCACCGGTCCGAACGGATACAAGGACTATTGTTTCAAGTTTTCCGCTTCTGAAAACGCCATAGTGGGCAATACATTCCCTCTTCGCGTCGAATCCTGGGACGGAAGCATATACGATACTGCATACATCACCATTGCAGAACTGGGAGCCATGACCTCGACATGGATTGACTGTCCTATATATGTCGCCCAGGAAGGTATTCTGTCCATCGGAGGTGTCCCTTTGGATAAACTCCCTGTAAAGGCCACAGGGTTTGACAGCGGAATAGTGAACGTTCAGATTGAAAGCGACAATTCCCTGAGAGTCACGGCACTGGGTGCCGGCACCACAAACCTTGTCATCTCCAACTGTGATGGAAGCCAGACTATGACCTTGAACCTCAACATCCAGGCCCCCCGCCTAGTTTTCAGCGGGAGCACGCCTATCGTAAACCCGGATGGGACAGATATTTCATCCCCATTCCATTATGCGGACAAAAACGGCACAGCCTTGTCCAACATTAATGGCAATGTCATGCGCAGCAAACTGAAAGTCGCAATCAGGGACTGTCCTTTCTGGCTTGATGCAGAAGATTCTGAATCAAGGCTGAGAATGCATGTCAGACAACTTTACGACGAATCCGGGAATCTTCTCCCTGTGGGAAATACAACTATGTTCGAAGTCTATGTGCCAAACTGCCCCGATGTTGAGACGGTGCTGCTGCCCGTGCATGTTACAGACCCATTTATTGGAATAAGACTGCTGCAGGAATATGGCCGGATTGATGACTATACCATGCTTATCGGTGCCAATGTTCATGAAAAGGTTCGCAATTACTTTTTGAAAAATGCCGGAGAGAATCAGACCGGCTCCTATGAAGCGCCTGTTCCAAATGCAGCGACTGCACAGATTGGGGCAGAGATGGTTCCGCAGGGACTTGGGAAATTCTGCAATGCGTGCGAAGCCTATTCTATCCAATGGAAAACGTCTGATGATTTCTCAAGTGGGGCAGAATTTCTTATCAGCCAGAAACCCGTGAATTATTCCATGAAACACAGCGCAGGGAAACACGACCTATTCGTCACTGTCAAAAACAGACATTCAGGAGAAAAGATATCAAAAAAATGCGGCACTATTGATATCTACGTTCATGCTGCAATCGGAGCTTCGGCTGACATCCGGTATCAGGACGGGGCGTATAAACCTTCGTCATCCTATCCTTCATTTGCAGCCATATATCAAAACCTGCTGACAACGTACCAGTTGAGAGAAACCCATTCCTATATATATTATATGGATGTAAGCGTAGATTTCCTCCATCCTGTTGGCGGGGTATATGTACTCAATGCCATGAAAACTGGAGTAGAACAAAGACAGAACCGTTTCAACGGGCTTGATTTAATCCGCCCTTCAGTGGCTGATGGAATAGATGCTGATGTTCACCTGCTTTATTCCGTCTTCGACAACAAGGCTGGTGACCGGACCATAGTGTGTGGAGAACCATACGGATACAGAAGGGGTATAGGCGCCATGATTTACAGGGCAGTCCTGCTGCCGGGAAGGGAATCCCCTCTCAGTGATACAAGCCTGAAGAACATGATGCTGGGGTATAATACCAATTTTAATAACAATAGCCTGTATGCTCCAAGGTACAATGTACACGACATGGGGGCAAGTTCAGACCTTACTCAAAACAAGATAAGCAAAGGAACGCCGTTCTATTTCTGCCCTACAACATGTACGGATTATACTGACAAGAGCGGACGCGGATACCATGTTCTCCACTTCCTCGAAGAGATTGCACCGGAGAGTCTCGGTTGGACGAATCTGCTGTAGCGGGAAGTTTCCTCAGGAGAACGAGGCGTTCCGAACGGTCATGCGCACTAAAATGCATAAAATTTCGTAAAAAATTTTGCAGATTTAAAAAAACACCCTATATTTGCAGTCCCATTTGAGGGAAACATATTCGGGGTGTGGCGCAGTTGGCTAGCGCATCTGGTTTGGGACCAGAGGGTCCTGTGTTCGAGTCACAGTACCCCGACACGAAAGAGGGTGATTAAAAAGTGAATTTTTAGTCACCCTCTTTTTGTGTGGAGAATTCATATCTCACCACGCGCTTCACTTAGTCGAAGCGAAGCGGAACTCTGGTGGAGACTTCCTGCGACTATAATTAAAATGGGACGAATTTGATGTGGCGTGGACGGCCGGATAGGTCATGAATTATGTTGCAGCGGAAACCTGCACAGATGAAAAGTTCCGCAGTTTCCTCCCCGAAAGCCTCATTGATTTCCACAATTCCGAATCCGTTTTCAGAGAGCAGCGCAGAGGCATGGCGGGAGAGTGCCCTGTAGAATTTCAGAGGGTCGGAATCCGGGACAAACAGCGCAAGGGAAGGCTCCCAGTCCAGGACATTGTGACGCATCAGTGCCTTTTCGCTCTCCCTTACGTATGGAGGATTGCTCAAGATGATATCGAATTTTTCAGGAGCGCCTGCTCCGGCATCTGCAATCTGCCTGCCGAGATCTTCCCGAAGGACATCCGCCTTGAAAAATTCTGGCACGGCCTCAGACAGCCCCTGCGACGATGCAACCTCAAGCGCAGCCTCGGAGATATCCGCAGCAAACACCCTGCTTCCGGGAAGCTCAAGGGCCATGGTCCAGGCAATGCAGCCGCTGCCGGTGCACAGATCCAGAACGGAGACGTTATCCCCGAATCCGCGCCTGCGAACCTCATCAAGGGCCTCGCGGCAAAGCAATTCCGTCTCAGGACGCGGGATGAGGACATCAGGAGTAACCCGGAAAGACCGGCCATAGAACCAGGCCTGATTGATGACATACTGAAGTGGCTCCTCCGCCGCAAGCCTTCCGAGGCTCTTCATTACGACGGCAAAGTCATCTTCGGACACCTGATACTGCGGCTCAATGATATGAGTGTGAGGCTTCGTGCCCAGATGGTGCTCCAACAGAGAAAACACCATCTGACGGGCCTCCCTTTCGGGATATACCTGCCTGAGGGTGTCTTCCGCGTTCCTGATAAGCTCCCTGAGCAGCATCATCTATGAATTTTCAATAATGGTGGTAAGGAAATCCGTCATATCAATTCCGGCTGTCCGGACCATCTTAGGCACGAGCGAAGCAGCAGTCATGCCTGGAATCGTATTGACCTCAAGGAAATAGAGGCCGTCCTCGGCGCAGATATAATCCACTCGTACGAGTCCGGCGCATCCAAGGTGGGCGTAAATCTTCTTCGAGGTTTCCTGAATGTTCTCACGCAGAGAATCAGGAATTTCCGCAGGGCACACCTCACGGCTGTGTCCGTTGTATTTTGCCTCGTAGTCGAAGAATTCATTTTCTGAAATGATCTCGATAACCGGAAGCGCAACATGCTGAGTTCCATCAAAATACACAGCACAGGTAAGTTCTCTGCCGACAATCGCGGCTTCCGCCATGATCATGTCTCCCTCCGAAAAGGCATATTCTACAGCCTTGTCAAAATCTTCCGGAGTCTTCACCTTCGTAACGCCGAAACTGCTGCCTCCGTCGGTTGGCTTCACGAACATAGGGAGACCGAGTCGGTCCACTGCAGCCTGGGCCATCCCTTCCATCGTATCGCCCTTTCTTATGAAGATGTCATCGGCACATTTCACAAAATCCACATCCTTGAGATAGCTCTTGCATGAATACTTGTCAAAAGTCATGGCCGCGACAAAGGCATTGCAACCGCTGTGAGGCACCCCGAGCATCTCAAGATAGCCCTGCATCTTTCCGTTCTCGCCCGGAGTTCCATGCTGCATGATGTAGGCATAGTCGAACTTGATTTTTTCGCCGTCAAGAACGATGGAAAAGTCAGTCTTGTCAATCTGAGGACGATTGCCTTCCGGAATCAGGACCTTGATTGAATTCTGTTTTCTGTATGCCACCAGAGACCACTGACCGAAACGGGCAAAAATCTCATAGATATCATATCTGGCTCCGTCGATACGGGAGGCTGTGAATTCACCGCTGCGGCATGCCACTTCCCACTCGGAAGAGTCGCTGCCGTATATTACTGCTATTGCTTTCTTTGACATTGTGTTTATTATTTATTTTGTTAGATTCCTCGACTTCGCTCGGAATGATATGTGGGTGGTTTCGCTCGGAATGGCATGTCTATTCAAAGAAATAATCATCCTCGTCTTCAGCCTTGGACGAAGCATCGGCATCACTGCCGTCACAGTCCAGGTTCAGGGCGATTCCCGGAGGAGCTACGAAACGCTCGTTCTCATCCATGCCCAAAGAAGCATCAGCACGGCATTTCTGCATGAAAATACCCCAGATAGGAAGCGCCATGTTCGAACCTCCGCCAAGAGAAAGCGACTCGAAATGCACCTGCCTGTCCTCGGCACCTACCCAGACTCCGGCCGTAAGCGAAGGAGTATATCCTATGAACCATCCGTCAGACTGGTCGTTTGTGGTGCCGGTCTTTCCGGCAATTTCGCCCTTGAGCCCGTATTTGACCCTCAGACGGATACCGGTACCGCTGTTCACGACGCCCTGCATCAGGTTTGCCATAAGGTAGGCCGTGTACTCGCTGATGGCTTCCCTCTTGCGGTTGTTGAACTCGCCGAGAACGTTGCCCATGCTGTCTTCTATCCTTGTGACGAAAATCGGGCTTACATAGACTCCGCGTGACGGGAAGGTGTTGTATGCAGATACCATTTCGTAAACGTTCAGGTCGGCTGACCCGACACACAGAGGATTAACGGGGTCGAGATAGCTGCCCACACCCATCTTCCTCATCATCTCAACCATTGCCTCGGGCCCATACTGCTTCATCAGATAGGCCGAAATGTTGTTGGAACTCTTGGTGAGGCCCCATTTCAAAGTCACCGTCTGGCCAATCCACTCGTCCTTGTCGGTACTCTTCGGGGTCCAGGTATCTTCCCCGACAATGAATGTCTGCGGTACGTTTACGACCTTGTCGCAAGGGGACATGCCTTCCTGCATTGCAAGTGTATAGAGGAACGGTTTTATCGTAGAACCGACCTGACGCTTGCCCTGACGGACATTGTCATATTTGAAATAGCGGTAGTTCGGACCGCCGACATAGGCCTTGACATGGCCGGTATGAGGTTCAATGGCCATGAAAGCCGCCCTGAGATGGGCCTTGTAGTAACGGATGGAATCGTCCGGAGTCATGACCGTGTCTATGTATCCGTTCCTGTTCCATGAGAATACCCTCATCTGTGTCTTTTCTGTAAAGCTCTTGCGGATTTCCGACTCTGAGGCGCCATTGTTCTTCATAATGCGGTAACGGTCGCTCCAGCGACGGGCCTGCTTCATGAGCTGGTCTATGGTCTCCTTAGGGATGTCGTTAGAGAAAGGCTTGTTGGTCTTCCAGCGTAAATCCCTCCAGAAACTCCTCTGAAGATCTTTTCCAAGATGCTCAGCCACAGCCTCTTCCGCATATTTCTGCATTTTATAGTTGATGGTTGTATAGATTCTCAGGCCATCCTTGTCGAGGTTGTAGGAAGAGCCGTCCGCCTTCTTGTTTTTGTTGAGCCAGCCATAGAACGCGTCATCCGCCCACTGGAGAGAGTCCACCACATAGTCCTCATACTGGGCGTAAGAGGAACGTTTAGGCTCCTTTGCATTCATCGTGCGGCGGAGCATGTCCCTGAAATATGGAGCCAGGCCGGCATTGTGATCCTGTACCTGATAGTTCAGTGTAATTGGAATCTGCTGGATGGAATCCCTTTCCGCCTCCGTGATGAATCCGGCCTTGGCCATCTGTGAAATGACGAAGTTCCTGCGGGTGAGGGATTTTTCCGGGTTCAGCACAGGATTGTACCTCGTAGGTTTGTTGACCATTCCGACAAGGGTGGCACTTTCCTCAACCGTCAGGTCTATGGGATTCTTTGCAAAGAAGGTCTGGGAGGCCGACTTGATGCCATAGGCGCCGCTTCCGAAGAAGATGGCATTCATGTACATGTCCATGATTTCGTCCTTGGTGTAGTTGCGCTCAAGTTTCACGGCAGTTATCCATTCCTTCAGCTTCACCCACACCATCTTCACCTTCGAAAAGCCCGGGATTGGGCTTGAAACGTCTTCCCTCGGGTAAAGCGTCTTGGCAAGCTGCTGGGTGATCGTACTTCCTCCTCCCTGGCTCGAGTCTCCGCCGAGCAAGGTTTTAAACATCACTCGGCCGAGACTCTGGAAGTCTATGCCGGAGTGGTTGTAGAACCTGACGTCTTCCGTTGCGATCGCTGCATGTACAAGGTGTTCAGAGAGTTCGTTATAGCTTACATAAGAACGGTTCTCGATGTGGAAGGTGGTAAGGATTTCCCCGTTTTCTGCTATTACCTGTGTGGCAAGCTTGCTTTCCGGATTCTCCAGTTCTTCAAAAGACGGTATGTCTGCAAAGGCCCATACCGACAATATGAGTATGATGACCACCGTCAACGGCACCGTGAACAAAATCCAGAACCATTTGATTATCCTTTTTTTAGTCTTATCTGTCATAAATTATTAATTTCTGTCTGTGTTTTATCGAATTTTAATGAACAAGACCACAAAAGTAGCAACAAAATTTGGAAAATTGCCCGGTTTGTTCCTTACTTTGCACATTCTTTCGCCAAAGCGGCAGGAGATAGGTAATATATAAGGTAAAGGCATGAAGGAAAGTAATCTTGTAATCGTAGAGTCACCGGCAAAAGCCGGGACAATCCAGAAATTTCTCGGAAAGGATTTCACCGTGAAATCAAGTTTCGGACATATAAGGGACCTGCAGGAAAGCGGGCTCAGCATAGATGTGGAGCATGGTTTCACTCCGGAATATGTAATCCCTGCGGACAAAAAGAAAGTTGTGGCAGATCTGAAGAAGGCCGCAAAGGAAGCAACGACCGTATGGCTTGCATCCGATGAAGACCGCGAGGGAGAAGCCATTTCATGGCATTTGTTCGAGACTCTCGGACTGAAGAAAGAGAATACGAAAAGGATTGTGTTTCATGAGATTACAAAACCAGCCATCCTCAATGCCGTCGAGAATCCGCGGGCAATCAACATGGACCTGGTCAATGCCCAGCAGGCACGCCGCGTACTTGACCGTCTGGTGGGATTTGAGCTTTCTCCTGTACTTTGGAGGAAAATCCAGCCGAAACTCTCAGCCGGAAGAGTGCAGTCCGTTGCTCTGAGGCTGATTGTAGACAAGGAAAGAGAAATCCAGGAATTCAGGAGCCAGCAATATTATAAGGTCGAGGCCACCTTCAACCCTGAAGGCACTTCCCAGAAGACTCTTGTGAAGGCATCCCTAGAGAAGAAACTTCCCGACATTGAAACTGCACGCGAGCTCCTGAAAAGGTGCATCGGTGCAAGATTCAGTGTTGCAAGCATAGACAAAAAGGAAGGAAACCGCTTCCCGGCTCCACCTTTCACAACCTCAACCCTTCAGCAGGAGGCGGCACGCAAGCTCAGGCTCTCGGTCAGTCAGACCATGAGCATAGCCCAGAAACTTTACGAAAGCGGACTCATCACCTACATGCGTACTGACTCAACCAATCTTTCGACACTCGCAATCAATACGGCCAAAGAATTCATCTGCAACAACTTCGGAGCAGAATACTCAAGGCCGAAACAATACAAGACCAAGACCAAAGGAGCCCAGGAAGCTCATGAGGCCATCCGTCCGACCTACATCCAGAACACTACCATTGAAGGCACTCCTCAGGAGAAAAAACTCTACGAACTCATCTGGAAACGTACGGTGGCATCCCAGATGGCTGATGCCAGGGTTCTTCGCACAGACATAAAAATAGGTTTCAGCAACGGAGATGAAAAATTCATCGCCCAGGCGAGCCAGGTGCTTTTTGACGGATTCCTCAAGCTCTACATGGAAAGCAGCGACGAGCCTCAGCAGGACGACGAACTGGTTATCCTTCCTGAAATGAGCATCGGCCAGCAGATGTTCGAAAAAGGGATAAATGCTGATTGCAAATTCACCGCTGCACCTTCACGCTACACCGAGGCCTCGCTTATCAAGAAGCTCGAAGAGCTCGAAATCGGACGCCCTTCGACATACGCATCGATAATCACCACCCTCACCAAGGCCAGGGGATATGTCATCAAAGGCGACAAGGCCGGCGAGAAACACGAAGTCACCAACCTGAGCCTCAAGGACGGAAAGATTGCTCAGGTACACAAATTCGAAACCGTGGGTGCAGAAAAGGGAAGACTTCTTCCGCAAGATATCGGAATCATTGTAACTGATTATCTTTCAAAGAATTTCCCTACCATTCTCGACTATGGTTTCACTGCCGGAGTCGAGGAGGATTTCGACCGCATTGCAAACGGTGAGATGGCCTGGAACAGTGTTATCACCGAGTTTTACGGTCCGTTCCACAGCAAGGTGGATGAGACTCTCCACAACAAGGAATACAGCCATGTCAGCCGCGAAATCGGCGTTGACCCAAAAGACGGTCAGATGCTCGTGGCTCGTTTCGGACAATATGGTCCTTATGTTCAGAAAGGAGATGGCGAAAACAAGCAATATGCAAGCCTCGCTCCCGGCCAGCTGATTGAAAGCATCACCCTCGAAGAAGCTCTCAAGCTGTTCGAGCTTCCGCGCAACGTGGGAAGCTACAATGGCATTGACATAATTTGCACCAAAGGCCGCTTCGGGCCATATCTCAAATATGGTGACAAGAACGTGTCCCTTCCGCGAGGGGTCGATCCGCTGAAAGTCGATCTGGACACCTGCATCCGCCTTGTCGAGGACAGCCTCAACAAGAAAACGGGAGGCATCATCTCGGAATTCACCGCCAGCGACATCCAGGTGATTGATGGAAACTACGGCCCTTACATCAAGCACGCCGGGTCCAACTACAAGATTCCGAAAGGAACGGACGCCGCCACCCTTACCGAAGAGCAGTGCAGACATATAATTGAAAATTCAGAACCTACAGGACGAAAGAAAAGGCGCAAATAATCTTTCAAACTGTTATTTTTCCTATCGGAATATTTGAAATTTTACATAAATTGATTAATTTCGCATCCGAAAATGTGAAATTTTAATGATTCGTTTCGCTATTTGTGAAACATGATTGGTTGATTTATGTCAAATTATCAGTTAGACCGCATCGATCAGAAGATACTGTCATTCCTTGTGAAAAATGCAAGGATGCCTTTTCTGGAAATAGCCAGAGAGTGCGGAGTATCAGGAGCAGCAATCCACCAGAGAGTGAAAAGACTTGAAGCAAACGGAGTAATAACAGGTTCCCGTCTGCTGGTTAAGCCGCAGGCCCTCGGACTCAATGTCTGCGCATTCGTAAGTGTTTCACTTTCAGAAGCCAACAAATATCCTGAAGTAATCGAGTCGTTCAAAAGGATATCCGAGATTGTGGAGTGTCATTTTGTTACAGGCAAATACGCTCTTCTAATCAAGCTCTTCTGCTTTGACCATGACCACCTGATGGAAATTCTCCTGAATACCATCCAGAAAATCCCTTATGTGCAGCAGACCGAGACACAGATTTCCCTTGACCAGGCAATCGAGCGTCAGGTCTGGGTTAAAGATTATCAGAGCACAAGTTTCTCTGCCTCTGTAAGAAAGAGCAGGAAAGAATAGGACTATCTCTTACACTGCTCGATGGCCCGCGCAAGAACAAGGTCATCGGGTGTCGTGATTTTTATATTGAGCCTCTCCCCCATTGTGTAGGAGAGGTTTTTTCCATATTTTTCAACAACGGACCCGTCATCGGTGAAAGTGGTGTCATAAGCCTGGGCATAGGCGGCCTTGAGAAGCTCCGAATGGAAAATCTGAGGAGTCTGTGCCCCGAAAAGGCATTCGCGGTCCGCCTTCGCTCCGGGCACGGCCTCAAGGGTTTGTCTTCCATCCTTCCCGTTCACCTTCCTGAGCACCTTCATCGTATCCACGCATGGAGTCACAGGGACAAGGGCCTCGACATCTTCGGCTTCACTGAACATCCGGCGCACAAGATCTACGCTCAAAAGCGGCCTTGCTCCGTCATGAACTGCAACAAGAGCTCCTTCAGGGATGCGCTCAAGAGCATTTCTGACTGAATGGAAGCGGGTTATGCCTCCTGCGACGAGGACCTGAGGACAGATGAAATTCCTCTCCAGACAGTATTTCTTCCAGTAATCAAGATAGTCTGGAGAAAGTACCACCACGACATTCATATCCTCAAAAGCCTCCAGAAAGACCTCGATGGTGCGCTGAAGGACTGCCTTTCCGGAAAGTTCCAGGAACTGTTTCGGAAGGGAACCTCCCATTCTTGTGCCGCTGCCCGCAGCCATTATTACAACATATTTTTTTCTCATTCCGTCCTGATTGGCAGAGCCCTGATTTTCCATTGCTTATATTTTATGACCAAAAGATACGGGCAAATTTAGCAAAGATGCTGGTTATTTGAGAGTTTTTTTATAATTTTACGGCCAATTTGGGTTTTCAGACATTTTTGACAGAATTATAGAACAGACATGGGACTTTCATTCTTGACACAAGAGATCGCCATGGACCTCGGAACTGCGAACACGGTCATTTTCATGAATGACCAGATTGTGCTTGACGAGCCGAGCATCGTGGCAATTGACAACAATACAGGAAAAGCAATCGCCCTGGGTCAGAAGGCAAAGCTGATGCAGGAAAGGGAGAACCCCGGAATCAAGACCGTACGTCCGATGAAGGATGGTGTGATTGCCGACTTCAATGCTGCCGAGATGATGATCCGAGGATTCATCAAACAGGTCAACAGCAGGCGCAGGTCGCTCTTCTCTCCGAACATCAAGATGGTAGTTGGCATCCCTTCAGGAAGTACCGAGGTGGAAATCAGGGCCGTACGTGATTCTTCGGAGCATGCCGGTGGAAGAGACGTATATCTGATTTTCGAGCCTATGGCATCCGCCCTCGGTATCGGTCTTGACGTTGAGGCTCCTAAAGGGAACATGGTCGTGGACATAGGAGGTGGTACGACGGAGATTGCTGTGATTTCCCTCGGCGGTATCGTAGTCCAGGACAGCATCAAGGTGGCGGGCGACGTCTTCACCAACGACATACAGCAATATCTCAAGCAGCAGCATAACATCAAGGTCGGCCAGATTACGGCAGAGAAGATCAAGATTGCAATCGGAGCCGTCATACCTGAGCTTGGGGAAAACGAGGTGGAACCGGAGCCTTATGCTATCACCGGTCCTAACCAGATGACTGCGCACCCGGTTCATGCGACCATTACATACCAGGAAATCGCACACTGTCTTGACAAGTCAGTTGCAAGAATCGAGAGCGGAATCCTCCATGTTCTTGAGCAGACTCCTCCTGAGCTCTACTCGGACATCGTGGAAAACGGAATCTACCTCGCAGGCGGCGGTTCCCTCCTCAGAGGACTTGCAAAACGACTGACGGAGAAGGTGAACATCCAGTTCCATGTGGCAGAGGATCCACTCAGAGCTGTTGCAAGGGGAACCTGCCTCGCACTCAAGAATACAGACCACTATTCATTCCTCATGAGATAAGGCATTGCAGAAGAAAGGTGCCATATCCTATGTAATCAACGCAGCTATCTTCATTTTACTGGAGGTAGCTGCGCTCAATATGCTCCGCTATGGGGGTCGGATGCAGAACCTATGGCTGTCGAAGGGTTTTCATGCCGTCATGGCCACCGTGTGGGGCGGGACACAGGACATTGCGCACTATTTCAGCCTGAAGAAGACCAATGACGAACTGGCTCTGGAAAACACAATTCTCAGGGCCAGGCTCGCCCAGCTTGAATCTGTCGTCGCCGATAGTCTTATAATGAGCCGTCAGCCGGACATGGCAGGCAATTTCCGCTATATCCCGGCAACCATAGCCAAGATAAGCAACAACAGCGAACACAACTATATCATAATCGACAAGGGATCCGACGACGGCATCCATCAGGGATCAGGCCTGATTACATGGACGGGTGCCATAGGCATCGTCGATGCCGTGGGACGGAAATATTCCTATGCACGCTCATTCAAGAACCACGACATGAGCATCAGTACCCGTATCGGGAAGGAAGGTCCAGTCGGACCTATGACATGGGACGGTCACAGCAGCAACGGCGCGGTTCTCAGAGAAATACCGCACCACGTCGAATTCTCCCCCGGGGACACGGTATATACCAGCGGATTCTCATCCATTTTCCCGGCCGGAATCCCTCTGGGCACTATCGGAGAATCGAGAATAGTCAATGGCGCAACCTATGAAATAAAAATCAGATTGTTTGAGGATTTCAAATCCGTCAGATACATCACGGTTGTGGAAAACACAGGTAAGGACGAAATAGAAGAATTGGAGAACAGATGAAAACTGAACAAAATTTCTGGCTGCTATATTTCCTGCTGGTCATCGCGCAGAGCGTGATCAGCAACTATTTCCAGTTCAGTCCCTACTCGGTGATAAGCATCCTGCCTGCGATGGTGATGTGCATTCCGCTGCAGACGGGCACTTCTGTCTGCATGATCATAGCATTTGCCTCAGGACTTGGCATCGATTTCCTTTCCGAAGGAGTCACCGGGCTGAATGCAGCGGCGGTCCTCCCTGTTGCACTCACTCGTAAACAACTGATACGCAGTTTTTTAGGCGAAGACATAATTGCCAGACAGGACAGTTTCTCCTTCCAAAAGAACGGAGCCTCGAAAGTCATGTTGGCAATGTCAACTGCCGTCATGATTTTCCTTGTCATCTACATCATCCTCGACGGAGCCGGTACAAGACCTCTCTGGTTCAATGCTGCCAGATTCGGTATTTCGATGGCAGTCAACGTACTGCTTGCAGCCATAATAACCCGCGTCCTCACGACTGACGACAGAAGATAAGCCATGAAACTGAACAGGAAGAACAAACTTCTCATCGGACTGTGTACGGCTGCGGCAATCCTGCTTTCAAGGCTGTTCACCATCCAGATAATCGACGATGACTACAAGCTAAGCGCCGAAAACAACACCATGGTCTATTCCGTCATCTACCCTACCCGTGGCATCATAAACGACCGCAACGGCAACATCCTCGTCGGCAACAAGGTGGCATACGACCTGCTGGTAACCCCGAGGGAAGTGGATGAATTTGATACGCTTGCGCTTGCAAAAGTCCTGAATGTCACTCCTGATTTCATCAAGGAGAAGATGGCGGAGTACAAACGCAACCGCCGCAGAATCGGCTGGCAGAGCGTCGTGATGATCAAGCAGCTTCCTCAGGAAGAATATATGAAATTTGCCGAAGTGGCATGGAAGTTCCCGGGATTCAGAGGGCAGTCCAGGAGCATAAGGGAATATCCGTATAATGCCGGAGGAAACCTGCTCGGCTATGTTTCAGAGGTGGATGCCCGCTTTCTGGAAAAACATCCGGACGAGTACAAGAGCGGCGACTATGCGGGAATGACGGGCATCGAGGCGGCAAGGGAGAAGGAACTCAGGGGCGAAAAGGGTTACCAGATCTGGCTCAGGAACTCACGCAACAAAATCGAAACCCACTACAAGGACGGCCAGATGGACAAGGAGGCCATACCGGGCAAGGATGTCACGACCACCATCGATGCGGTGCTCCAGAACTACGGACAGAAGCTCATGCAGAACAAGGTAGGCAGCCTCGTCGCAATAGAACCATCTACAGGTGAGATACTGACAATGGTATCCAGCCCGGGCATAGATGTGGACATGCTTGCCGATATAGGCAAACACTACAAGGAGATTCTGTCTGACCCGTACAAACCTATGTTCAACCGCGCAGTCCAGGCTCCATATCCTCCGGGATCGGTCTTCAAGCTGGTGAACGGTCTGATAGGCCTTCAGGAGGGAGTTATCAACCCCGGGACATGCTACCCGTGCAGCATGGGTTATCATTTCGGCAGGAACAAGCTCGGCTGCCATGCCCACAGGTCTCCCCTCAATCTTGAGGAATCCATCATGATGTCGTGCAACGCCTACTACTGCTACGTCCTGCGCGACCTTCTGGAAAACAAGGACTTCGAATCGATTGATGATGCCATGGACTATTGGAACCAGGCTGTCAGAAGCTTCGGATTCGGAGGCAAGCTCGGAAGCGACTTTCCGTCGGAACTGGGTGGATTCATACCCGACTCGAAATACTACAATAAGGTCTATCACAAGGGAGGATGGAAGGCCACGACCGTCATTTCCCTGTCCATAGGCCAGGGAGAAATCGGCTGCACTCCCCTGCACCTTGCGAACCTGTGTGCCACCATTGCCAACCGCGGATTCTACTACATCCCGCACATAATCAAGGACTCGAAGGAAATAACCATAGACCCGAAATACAAGGAAAGGCACTACACGATGGTGGACACAACCCATTTTCCGAAGGTTATCGGAGGCATGTATAGGGCGGTCAACAGCGGCTACGGATCCGGCGGTACGGCCAGCGTAGCGGCAGTCAAGGGGCTGGACATCTGCGGAAAGACCGGCACGGCCCAGAACCCTCACGGACAGGACCATTCCGTCTTCATCTGCTTTGCGCCGATGGACAATCCGAAGATTGCAGTGGCTGCCTATGTGGAAAACGGAGGCTTCGGAGCCACTTGGGCGGCGCCGATTGCATCCCTGCTGACGGAAATGTACCTCACAGGGGAGATTTCAAGAAAAGATTTGGAAAAAAGGATTCTGGAAGGCAACCTGCTTGACAGGGTCAAAGTAAAATAAGTTATGATCAACGCAGGAGGAAATAGGAGCAGGAGTCTGACAAAGACAATCGACTGGCCGCTGGTAATCTGCTATCTGGTGCTCGTTTTCATCGGATGGGCGAATATCTATGCCTCGGTGCACTCTGCCGAGCCTGCCTCGATTTTTGATTTCGACAGCAGGAGCGGGAAGCAGTTCGTATGGATGATTACTGCATTCGTCATCGGAACGGTCATCCTGTTTTTCATCAACCCCCGGGTTTATGAAGGCTTTTCCCTCCCGATCTATCTGGCCACCATAGGGCTTCTTGTCGCGGTGATCTTTCTCGGAATCGAAGTCAAGGGCTCGCGGTCGTGGTTTGCCTTCGGGCCTGTCAGGTTCCAGCCGGCGGAGATTTCAAAGATTGCGACCTCGCTGATGCTGGCCACTTTCATGAGCCAGCTCGGATACAAGATGAGCAAAGCCAAAGACTTCATTATCACAGCTTTAATCATCCTGGTCCCGATGGCTATCATTGTCCTGCAAAGTGAGACCGGTTCGGCCCTTGTCTATGTCGGGTTCATTTTCATGCTCTACAGGGAAGGTCTGTCCGGGTGGTTGATCTTTATCCTCGGGATGGCCATCCTGTCGTTCATTCTGACTCTCACGGCTTCGCCTTTCGTGGCTGTGCTGGTCCTTGCCGGAGTGGCTTCCTTTTGTATAAGTCTATATGCCGGCAAGTTCAAATGGTGGCTCATGATTGGCATACCTTCGATTGTGCTTCTGGCCTTCCTGCCCATGGGAATGTCTGCTCTGGCAGAATTGATTACGGGTTATGCCACCGAGGCTGAGGCGATTGAGGCCGGGGTGGAGAAACTGCCGTTTATCTTCAAGATACGTCCTGTCTATATTCTTCTTGCCGTGGTGGCAGCATTGATACCTTTTGCCGTGTACTCGGCATTCCGGCAGCGCAACCGTTTCACCTATCTGGCGCTTCTGGCAATGGTCGGGGGATTCATGCTGGTATATTCTGCTGATTTTATTTTCACCGATGTGCTTCAGGACCATCAGCGCAAGAGAATCGAGGTACTCCTCGGAATGAAGGAAGACCCGAGCGGAGTCGGCTACAATGTGAACCAGTCAATGATAGCAATCGGTTCGGGAGGGCTGACCGGCAAGGGCTATCTCCATGGCACACAGACAACTTACGGCTTCGTTCCGGAGCAGAGTACAGACTTCATTTTCTGCACCATAGGTGAAGAATGGGGCTTCCTCGGGTCGGCTCTTGTGATTCTGCTCTATGTCTTCCTGATATGGAGGATCATTGCTGACGCCGAGCGGAGCCGTGAGGCCTTCACCCGGATTTATGGCTATTGTGTGGCCTGTTGCATCTTCATGCATCTTTTCATCAATATCGGCATGACCATCGGTCTGATGCCCGTCATCGGCATCCCGCTGCCTTTTGTCAGCTATGGCGGCTCCTCCCTCTGGGGATTCACCGCCATGCTCTTCATCTTCATTGCGCTTGACCGAAACGAGAAGAAATATTTCTGAATTCGTGATTGAGTACTTTTGAAGGCTTGTCCGTTAATAATGATGAATACTTGACACATTTATCATTATGAAGCGGAATATTTTCATGTTGACCGAAGCCCGAAGTAATGAATCGAGACATCCATAATAATAACAATGAAACTAATATGAAACCTTACATCCTGCGACATCTGGCGGTTTCATCCGTACTGACTATTGCTTTTCTGATCGGACAAGCTCCATCTTCAGCCCAGAACATATCCAAGGCATGGAATCCCGACAGAGGAACCCATTATGTAAATCCCGTAATCAATGCGGACTATTCCGACCCTGACGTTTGCCGAGTGGGAGATGACTATTACATGACCTCATCTTCATTCTGCTCATTCCCCGGACTTCAGATTCTGCACTCCACCGATTTGGTGAACTGGGAGATTGTCGGAGCGGCGCTCAGAGATTATCCCGGCGCTCTCTGGTCAGACGAAAGGCCATGGGAGGCGCTCGGGCACGGAGTCAGGGAAGGCGCGCCGGAAGTTCCGGGTGCCTTGGAATGGAAAACCGTCCC